>Ga0209341_10000218_pt1 | contig 57767 bp, 57 predicted proteins | sample RifCSP13_2_FD_184020 | JGI IMG/M metagenome (GOLD analysis project Ga0209341, IMG submission 184020) | Soil microbial communities from Rifle, Colorado - Rifle CSP2_sed 13_2 (SPAdes) (version 2) | ecosystem: Environmental > Terrestrial > Deep subsurface > Rock core/Sediment | place: Rifle...
GATCCCCTCCTCCACGCGCGCCCGGATCGTGCCGCTCGCGGGGCGGCCGCGCTCGGTCACCAGCACCGTGGCCCACATGGCCTGGCCCGCCCGCGCCTCCTCGGGCAGGCGCAGGCTGAGCTGCAGGCTGCGCGACTCCGCGCGCGCCTCGAGGATCCGCACCTCCGTCTGCTCGCGCGCGCTCGGCGCCGCGGGCGGCGGGGGCGCCACCGCCCGCGACGGCGCGGTCCTCGGCCGGTCCGGCGCCGCGCGCGCCGGCTGGGCCCGGGCGAAGCGCCGGTAGTCGCCCGTCCGGTACTGCCGGAGGCGCTGCGTGAGCTCGTCGAGCGTGAGCCGGTCGGGATCGAGGCCGAGCCAGCGCAGATACGCCCTGGCGTCGGGGTGCGCGTCGAGAGCCATCCGCCGGAGCATCGCGTCGTCGCCGCCCGGCCGGGTCAGCTCGCCGCCGAGCAGCCGCCGGAACGCCGGGGAGCGCGGCGACATCGCGAGGCCCAGTCCCTCGAGCCTGGTCTCGAGCGCGTACTTGACGCGGATGAAGTCGCGGTGCTCCATCCCCGACACGCCGAGATCCGCCATGAGCCGCTGGTTCAGCTCGACGCGGGCCCGCGTCTGCGCCTGCGCGGCGAGGCGCGCGCGCTCCGCCGGCGAGTCCAGGTACTCGACCACGTCCTTCGGGGCCGGGGCGGAGCCGCGGACGTACTTCCACTCCGCGGCGATCCGCGCGACCTCGTCCCCGTCCACCGGGCGCCAGGCGCCGTCCGGCGCCCTCAGGAAGGTCGCGCCGCTCTCGACGTCGCTCACCACGGGCAGGCCCAGCGCCCACGCCGGCGCCTTCTCGTAGAGCCGGGTCGCGGTCGGCAACCCGCCGAGCGCGCGCTCCTCGGCCGACGAGAGGTTGCCACCCTTGAGCGCCTCGACGTTCGCCGCCGCCGCGTGCACCGTCCGCGTCAGCTCCTTCAGGACGTCGCCATAGGCCTTGAGGCCTTCGCCCAGCACGGGCACGTTGCCGCCGAGAAGGCTCAACGCCTCGCCCGCGCCGCGCAGTGCCGTGAGCGAGCGCTTGGCGGCGGGCGGGAGGTTGGGGTCCTTCAGGATGCCGTCGATCTCGCTGACGAGCGCCACCGCCCCCGCCACGTGCTCCTGCACCTTGGCGGCCGTGCCGATGCCCTTGAAGGCCCGGGTGTCGGCGGCCTTCTCGAGCCGCGCCCTGAACTCCTCGAGCTTCGCGCCGAATCCCGGCCGCAGCACGCCGCCGGCCTCACGCGCGATGGCCGCGTACGCCTGGAGATCCTCGAAGGCCTGCGTGTAGGCGGTGGCCGCGGCGAGCGTCGCGTTGAACACCTCCATCTTCCGCTCGTACTGCGCGGCGAGGCTCGGGTCGTCCTGCGCGGCCGCGAGGCCGGCTGCGGCCACGAGCACGACGACGATCGGCATCACGACGCGGGCGGCCACCATCGCTTCGCTCCCCGGTCCGACGCGGCGCGGACCCTGGATCGATCTTGGGCCCGCGCGGGCGCGCGGCACGAGGAGCGTCCGCTTCAATTCGGCCCCGCAATCGGCTCAGTTCCGTCCGCGAACGGGCCGCGCGGGTCCGGCGCGAATCCGGAATCCCCGCGCGCTATCTCCAGTCGAAGCCGTACCGCTCGCGCATCAGCGCGAGGTACTCCGCCTCCGACATCGGGCGGCCGGTGGCGATGAACTCCTCGTCGCTCTGGCGCTGGCGGCCGGCCACGAGCCGGCGCGCGTCCTCGCCCACCAGGTAGCGGAGCCGCGGCGCGGGCGTCGTCACGGCCTCCGCGATCACCGCGGCGACGTCCTCCGGCAGGCTCGGCGTCTTCCGCTGCATCTGGTAGCCCAGCAGGAGCCGCTGCAGGTGGTAGAAGTACGGCGACGCCGGGTCGGCGAAGCGGCGCGCCTTCGTGAAGATCGGCGTGAGCACCAGGCCGGGCTCGATGATCACGACGCGGATCCCGAAGGCCTGCACCTCCTGCGCCAGGGCCTCGCTGGCCGCCTCGAGGGCGTGCTTGACCGCCGCGTAGTGGCCGTGGCCGGCGGGCACGAACCGGCCGGCGACCGAGCTCACGTTGACGATGGCGCCGCTCCCGCGCTCGCGCATGCCCGGGAGCACGGCGCGGATCATGCGGATCGCGCCGAAGTAGTTCGTCTCGAAGAGCGTCTTCGCCCACGCGACGGGCACGTCCTCGATCGGGCCGCCGCCGCCGATCCCGGCGTTGTTGACGAGGACGTCCACGCGGCCGGCCGCGGCCAGCACCTCGCCCACGCCCCGCGCCACCGACGCCTCGTCGTCCACGTCGAGCCCGACGGGACGGAGCGGGAGCTGCTCTCGCGCGATGGCCTGCGTGAGCTCGGTGGCGGTCGCGGGATTCCGCAGCCCCGCCCAGACTTCGTGGCCCAGGCGCGCGAAGTGGAGCGCGGTCGCGAGGCCGATGCCGCTGCTGCTGCCGGTGATCAGGACGACGGACATGGAAGCCCTCCGGGCGCGTGGTTGACGGCAACCGCCAGCATCGTACACTGCCTCCTGCGATGTGGTGGCTGGTGCTCCATGCGGCCGCCGCCGGGCTCCTGGCCGCGCTCCTGGTCCAGACCCTCCTGAACCTCGTGCGCCTGCCGCGCCTCGGCCGGGCGCGGCGGCCCGCCGTCCTGCCCAGGGCGGCCGTGCTGATCCCGGCCCGCGACGAGGCCGAGCGCATCGGCGCGTGCGTGCGGGCGTGGGCGCGGCAGGACTACCCGGACTACGAGGTCGTGGTCTACGACGACGACTCCTCGGACGGCACGGCCGCCCTCGCCGCCGGCGCGGCGGCCGCTGCCGGCCACGTGCGGATCCTCCGGGGCCGGGGACTCCCGCCCGGGTGGCGAGGCAAGCCCCACGCCTTGAGCCGGCTCCGCGCCGCCGTACAGGCCGACCTCCTGGTCTTCGCCGACGCCGACGTCGTGCCGGCGCGCGAGACGCTGGCGCGGCTCGCGGGCGCTCTCGGGGCGTTCGGCGCGGACGCCCTCTCGGCGCTGCCCACGCACGCGGCACCCGCCGCGGTCAGGGTCCTCGCGGCCATCCAGCACTGGGCCGTGCTCGCGCTGGTGCCGCTCTGGCTGCCGCGCGCGCGGCGCCGACCGTGCTTCGCCGTCCTGAACGGCCAGTGCCTGGCGATCCGCGCCCACGCCTACGACGCGGTCGGCGGCTTCGGCGCGGTCCGCGCCTCCCTCGCGGAGGACACGGCCCTCGGCCGGCGGCTCGTGGCCCAGGGGCACCGCGTGGCGCTCGCGGACGGCGCAGAGCTGCTCACCTGCGAGCCCTACCGCCGGCTCGGTGGGCTCTGGGCGGCGACCGTGCGGTACTTGCCGTCGGTGATGTTCGAGTCCGGGGCGCTGCTCCTGGCCGGCGCCGTCGCGCTCATCGCGCTCCACCTCGGCCCCCTCGCCCTCCTGGCCCTCGGCTTCGTCCGCGGCACAAGCGGCGAGCTGCTGTGGACCTGGCTCCCGCTGCTCGAGCTGGCGCTCGCCCTCGGCGCGCGCGCCGTGGCCGACCGGCGCGGGGGCTACCCGTGGTGGGTCACGCTCGCCCATCCGCTCGCGCTCGCGGCGCTCGCAGCCGCGTGCGTGGATGCGGCGGTCCGCCGCCGCCGTGATCGCCCGGTCGAATGGCGAGGCCGCCGCTACCGGACGCGCCGCGCCGACGATCGCGCCGCGTGACGGTGGGGCGCCGGCAAGCGCGGCGGCAAGCCCTGTGTCCGGGGCCTGCGGATCCTCGACGGCTTCCCGGACCTGATGCGCGAGGACATCGTCGCCTGCCGCGCCTTCGCATCTTCCGCAGAGCGCGCACCCGGTGAAGAGCCGAACGGATGAGAGGTCGCAGCGATGAGGGCCTGCAGGAGCTCGGGGCGGGTCGTAGCGCCGCGGCTTGTGCTACCGTGAAGGCGACGGCATGGAGGGCTGCTCACCAATGGAGACAGCGCGGGTCCGATCGCTCGCCCGTGAGATCCTGGCCCTGCCCGAACCGGAGCGGCAGGAGCTCGCGCGCGAGGTCCTGCCCTCGCTGCTCGCCACCCGCGCCGGCCTCGAGGAGATCGACGCGGCGCTCCGCGAGCTCTCCGACGACGAGCTGCGGGCCCTGGTCGAGCGGGCTCGCCAGCGCGCGAGCGACCTGTCGGAGGACGAGGTCGCCGCCATCATCGCCGAGGGGCTCCGGGCGGCGCGTGCTCAAGGCCGTCCTTGACACGCAGGTCCTCCTGAGAGGCGCCGCCTCGGCGACGCCGAGCGTCACCGCGAGGATCTACGCGGCCTGGGACGCCGGCCGCTTCACCCTCCTGCTCTCCGAGTCCATCCTCACCGAGGTCGAAGACGTGCTGAGCCGCCCCGAGGTTCTCCGCAAGCTCCGCATGACGCCGATCGAGGCGGGCGCGCTCATCGAGCTGCTCCGGCGTCGGAGCACGCTGGTCACGCGGACCGTCGCGATGGCGCGGAGCCGCGACCCCGACGACGACAAGTTCCTCGAGTGTGCGATCGCCGGTGGCGCCGACTACCTCGTCAGCGGCGACGCCGATCTCCTCAGTCTCCGCGAGGTGCAGGACATCCCGATCGTCGACCCGCCGACCTTCTGGCAGGCGCTTGCCCGGGATGCGTGACCGGGGTAGGGTCGAGGGCTGGCGCGGTACTCATGGAGAGCCCGTCTCCAGCCCCCGCTGCTTGGGAAAGTTGGCTCCCCTTCGTAGACACGTATCGAACTCTCTGTGTGGCGCCCTCTCCTGAAGTTGCCCGCCTATTCAGTGACTTAGGTGGTCTGGCGCTTGCCGGATAGCGTTCAGCTGCCGGGGACGGGGCCCGAGAACCTGCGACAAGGTCTGTGCTTGCTCCGAGCGCCCCCCGCGGAGCCTGCGAGGGGCGCGCGTTCGACTCTCGGACGGTTGCTCGTAGAATCTCCGGATTTTCCTGTGCGCTCACCGACAAGCTCGGGACGCTGAGCGGGGGCTCCAATTTCTTGAGGGTAGGGGGACCAAGATCGGGTCATTGAACAATCCTGCTCATCGAGATCACGCAGCGGCTCTTCGTCGGTGGCATGAACTTCTCGCTCTGGCGAACGACTGAGGAGGCACCTCATCAACCTCACCGATTCGCTAGCGTCGCCCGATCCCAGATTTCGGTGCCACCTGAACGCTTCAGGCGATGACGCAGCGCCGGAGTGGCTCACGTCGGCCCAGGTTATCACCTGTCTTGGATCAAACCACCTGCAGGTGCTACTGTGGCCGCAAGACGGAGGCCCTTTGCGCGATGTGGGACGCTGTGGCGTGGCAGCTCGTCTGGGATTGGGGTAGCAAGATGGGGCTTGGAGGCTTGGCTTTGTGGCTAATCCAGCGGTGGACGGGCTCCCGCGACAAAGCCCTTGAGCGCGGGAGGCAACGGATAGAGGAAGCCACGCCAGAAATCGTGTCAATGAACTGCACGTTCACCGGGGATCATCACGGGACCTTCACGCTTCGTAATCGTGGTCGTGGCATCGCACGTGATATCCGCGTCGGCTTCACCGGGTCGAGGAACGTCGCCCGGTTGCACGAGATCGAAACAGATCGAACTGCCGAGACCCCCGATGTGAGTTTTGCTGACGCACCGTTCTTTCGGCAGCCACTCGTTGAGCCTGCTCAGCTTACTGTGAGCTTCAAGGACAGGTACGGCACTGAGTACATCGTCACGCTGGAGGTGAAACAGGAGGGGCGGGCCGATGGCCGCTACAACATGGCACCAGCTTGGCGCGAGCCAAATTACAGCAAGCCGAAGCTGTCCAAGAAGCTTCTGCGCGAGATTGGGAGATCATAGGTGCTGCGTGTCGTGCCGAGCCAGGTCGTGGCGATGGTTGACCAGCTGTTTCCCTTTGCCGCGACTCAGACGCAAGAACAACGAAAGACAGTGGGACAAAGTCATTCTGCCGAACTCTCAGCGCTCGTCAGATTGATCGAACAAGTACCAGCCGATCTCCTTATGCTCGATGCCCCAGACTATGCGGTGTTCGTCATCGCTGTCGAGGCCATACGCGACACGCTGGCGACTTGGCGAAGTGGCGCGAGCATGGGCCCTGGCGAGTGGGTCCTAGCGGAGGTACAAGGACTGCCCCAACTGTCGCCCGTCACCCTCATCCGTCGCCTACTTGCCAAGTGTCCCGATCAGGCGCCGGCACCTGGGACGACCACCCTTTCGTTCATCACCGATGCCGCTCTCCGGGACAGCATCCGGCTGGACATCAGCTCGGCAAACCAAGATCTGGTGCAGGGCGAGTGGAAGGGAGCGACGATCCTCGCCGGTTCCGCCACCGAGGCTCTCCTGCTCTGGACCATCCAGCAACACGAACAGCAGAATCCGGGGGCCCGAGCAGCCTCCATCGCGGCTCTCCTGGACAATAAGACGCTTACTGTCAAGGCCGAAGTCAGTTGTCCTGAAAACGCCGAAGTAAGATGTCCCCTGTTCACCGACCTTCGTGTCCCATGGTGCATCATCATGCCTCGGCGCCCACCTCCTCGACGTCAGCGGGGTCGCCGGCGGGTCGGGGTTTGCGGCCGAGCAGGCCGGCCTTTTTCTTCTCGCGGAGCCGATAGCTCTCGCCCTTGATGTTGACCGTGGTGGCGTGATGGAGCAGGCGGTCGAGAATCGCCGTGGCCAGGATCTGGTCGTTGAAGACCTCGCCCCAGTCGACGAAGCTCTTGTTGCTGGTGACGATGAGGCTCGCCCGCTCGTAGCGGCGGACCAAGAGGCGGAAGAACAGGCTCGCCTCCTCGCGGGTCAGGGGCAGGTAGCCGAGCTCATCGAGGATGAGCACCCGCGGATAGGCGAGCTGCTGCAGGATCCGGTCGAGCCGGTTCTCATGGCGGGCGCGGACCAGGCGCCCCATCAGGCTCTCGAGGGTGAGGAAGAGGACGGAGTGGCCGGCCTCGACGGCCTTGACCCCGAGGGCAATCGCGAGGTGGGTTTTGCCGACGCCGGGCGGGCCGAGCAGGACGACGTTCTCGGTGCGCTCGATGAAGCTGAGGCCGGCGAGCTCGCGAACCTGCCGACGGTCGATCGAGGGTTGGAAGTCGAAGTCGAACTGGTCGAAGGTCTTGATCCACGGCAAGCGGGCGAGCTTGAGCCGGCTCTCGACGCCGCGCTGATGGCGGCCGCGCCATTCGGCCTCGAGCGCCTGGGTGAGGAAGCCCTTGTAGTCGAGATCGCCCTTGGCTGCGTGCTCACAGACGCCGTCGAGCTGGGCCAGCAGGTGTTCCATCTTCATGCGCTCGAGGAGGGTGGTCAGTTCCATGTCGCCACCTCCTCGTAGACGGCCAGGGGCCGCTGCTCGACGGCGAGCGTGTCGGCCCAGAGGCCCGCATGATGTTCCGGGACGGTGACCCAGCCCTGGGCGGGCGACTGGAGGACGTGCTGCGCGACGCACTGCACGCCATCGTAGATCGTGACGGCGCCCTCGAGCGTGATGCGGACCTGCACCGCACGGCCAGCCAGGGGCGCCGGGACGCTATAGCGATTGCCCCGGACCTCGACGTAGGCGTCCCAGCCGACCTGGCGCGATTCTCGATACGCCGTGTCGTAGCGCCGGGGCGGCAGCGGTCCGAGCGCCGGGGCCTCGCGGGCGAAGCGCTCGGCCACGACCTCGTGCACGGTGCTATGCACGCGGCGGTCGGCTTCCTCCCGGAGCCACTGCTCGGCGAGCTGGTTGAGATGGGCCCAGCTCTCGAAGGCGCGGTAGCGGACGAAGAAGTGGTGCTTGACATAGCCGACGGTGCGCTCGACCTTGCCCTTGGTCTGGGCGCGGGCGGGGCGGCACGCACGGGGCCGGAAGCCATAGTGGCCCGCCAGGTCCACGAACCGCGGATGAAACTGGACCTCGCCACCGCGGCGATGGGCGATGACCGCGGCCTTCTGATTGTCGACCAGGACCTCACCCGGGACGCCGCCGAACCATTCGAAGGCGCGGACCAGCGCCTCGTAGGTATGCTCGGCATCCTCGGCGTCCGTCCCCCAGAAGTAGAAACGGCGCGAGTAGCTGAGGGTGCTGACGGCGAAGTGCACCGCGACGGGCTGCCCGGCGATGACCGTGGACTGGACCGCCCAGTCCGTTTGCAGCTGGCGGCCGGGCTCGGTCTCGAAGCGCACCGTCGCCCGGCTCCCGGCACGCAGCGCGCGCTTGGGCCGCACGTAGTCCCGCAGGATCGAGAGCCCGCCCGCGTAGCCCTTGGCCTGCAGCTCGCGCAGGATCACCACGGTGTTCCAAACCTCCTCGCCGAGCAACTGATCGACGAGGGGCCGGTAGGGATCCAGCAGACTCCCGCGCCGCCCACCCCGACGGGCGGGCGCCCCACCCCGCTGCAGCGCCCGTCGGACCGTCCGCGGGTGGACGCCCAGCTGCTCGGCAATGTCGCAGAAGTAGACACCGCGTTTCACCAGTGCTTGAATCGTCATGAAGTCCTCCAGTCCCAGCATCCTGTCCCTCCTCCCGATGGGGTCATCGGTGAAGGGACATTCTCGCTGGTGGTTGGGGGACTTCCTATTTCGGCGTTCTCCAGACTTCTACCATCGGCGCTGACACTTACCCAGCCGCCTCACGCGAACCCGGAGCGGTGGGACCTGCATGAGTACATCGAGGTAGCTGCACACCTCGGCATCATCGAGCCGGAGACAGCCACGCAGGCACGGCAGGCGAGGAACTTCCGCAACCTAATCCACCCGGGGCGCGCTATCCGTCTCGGGCAGAAAGCCGACCGAGCTACGGCGCTTGCCGCGCTGGCAGCAGTGGAGTTCGTCGTGCGCGATCTGACGCCGTAGCTCAAGGGGTGCCGCGATGAAGTTCCCGTGGGCAACGTGGACGAAGGACCAGTGGTGATACTTCGGGGTCTTCGGCGCCCTCCTGACCCTCTGGCCCGGGATCGTATGCGTGCGCAGCGGCCCCAACTTCTCCACCCTAGTCTATTGGCTCACAGCCCTCATCGTTCTTGCTTCCGTTGAGACCTATGGCATGCGTCAGCAGATGGTGCAGAAAAACGAGATTGCGATTCAGCCGCTACTGATAGTCACGATCAAGAATCTACAGGTTGGTGTTGCGCCGGTGCCCACACGTTCGCAGACCAAACACGGTAGAGCCCTATCTAATGAGCCTCTTGCCTTTGGTACCAAGGAAGAGTGCGTGCGACCGGGAAGCGCGATCGATGGCTCCAAGTAATGCAGGAACGTAGTGAGGTTGAGGACCGGAGAGGAATACGCCGATGATCGCCGCCGTCCACGTCGATACCGTCGAGCCGCGCGGGCCGAAGGGAGCGGAGCGATGACCGGAACTCTCGTTCTGATCCTCGGGTCCGCTGCGGTAGGCGCTCTCATCTCTAGCCTCGTGAACGGCTTGTTCAACTGGCGGGCGAAGAAGGCAGAACTTGAGCGGCGTGATATGGAGATGGCGCTCAAGATGGCCGAACTTCGCCACCAACAGCTAATGGCAGTGCAGGAGTGGAACCTCAAGACTGGCCAACCTCAGCCCGTCTCCTTCTTCGACCCCTTGGTCACCGTAATCGACTACCGCGACGGGATGGAGGAGTACCGCAGGACGGGACACTGGAAGAAGGGTGAGGCTGGGCACGGGGGGGCCTCGTGACCGCCGCCACCTACGCTAGCGACACCACCGACGCGTGCGGGTCGAAGGGTAACTGCTATTCTATCGATCTTAGAGACGAGGCCCCACGAGCTGGGCACGGGCAACTGCCGAGGTGGAACCGGCACCCGTTTGGATGACACGCTCGTGCGGCGGGCGGATGGTTCTACATGAACTGAGGCTGTCGAGTGCTATGCTGCACCCGTCATGGGCGACCAGAGCGCCATCGAGTGGACCGACGCGACGTGGAACCCCGTCACAGGCTGTACGAAGATCAGCCCCGGTTGCAAGCACTGCTATGCCGAACGGCTCGCCGCGCGGCTCCAGGCAATGGGGAACCCGCGCTACCGCAATGGCTTCAAGCTGACGCTCCATCCCGATCAACTGACACTGCCGCTGCGCTGGCGCGAGCCGCGCCACATCTTCGTCAACTCGATGAGCGATCTGTTCCACGAGGATGTGCCCGAGGACTTCATCAGCCGTGCGTTCGACGTCATGGCGCAGGCGCACTGGCACGTTTTCCAGGTGCTCACGAAGCGCGCGGGGCGGCTGGCCGAGCTTGCGCCGCGCCTGCCATGGCCGTCGAACGTCTGGCAGGGCGTCTCGGTCGAAAACGCGCGCTACACCTCGCGTGTCGCCGACCTCGTCAAGGTGCCAGCCGCCGTTCGGTTCCTCTCGGTTGAGCCGCTCCTGGGGCCGATCACGCATCTGCCGCTCGACGGCATCGACTGGGTGATCGTCGGCGGCGAGAGCGGGCCGGATCATCGCCCAATCCAGCCCGACTGGGTCCGCGCGATCCGCGATCAGTGTGCGGAGACCGGGGTCGCGTTCTTCTTCAAGCAGTGGGGCGGACGGACGCCTAAGTCTGGAGGGCGGACGTTCGAGGGTCGGGAGTGGAGCGCGATGCCAGCATCTTCGCGCCGCTCCATGGCTGGCGCGGGAACGTGACACGCACGTCCTCCGGAAGCGACGGCTTGCCCCTGTAGGGTCGTCGGTCGCCGGCCGCGGGGTCCATCGTCACCCGGCCCGCCTTTTCTAGCCGAAGCAGCGCCTCCCTGTAGTTCGGCATCACATACAGCCTATGCCGGCTGTGGCGTTCGAAGACCTGCTCCACGGTCATGACGCTTCCGGCAAGGTCGACGGCCAGCGACTCGGCTAGCGCCTCCACGCTGCGCCCGTCGGCGAGGAACAGCGGCGGCATCGAGTTGTACTCGAACGATGCCACCCCGTCGGCGGCATGGTACGAACTCGCCTTCGCCATCACGTCGCGCATGATCTTGTAGCCGAGGAAGTTCTTGCTCGTAAAAACCAAATGGTGACTCGTGCGCTCGGCGCCGTCCTTGACGAAGCGGAACGGCACGATGAATTGGCCGCCGACTTCTCGCACCATCTCGAACAGCGCCGCCATCACCGCGCGCTCCCGTGCCTCGCCCGAGAGTTCGCCAACCGCGGCTCGAAGTGTCAAGAGCCGCTCCGACCCGAACAGCGCCTGCATGTGCGCCGTCACGGTTTCGTTCGTGATGTCCATGTTCACTCGGTTGAAGTTGAAGAAGAACATCACCTCGCAAGCCCAATCTTTCAGGAGCGAGCGGATCAGCTTGCGCGAGAGACCCGCATACCCCCACGGATCAAGAAACGCCAGGGTCGGAGCCAATTTCATCTTCTGGAACATCTCGGGCGTCGCTGCCCCGACCTCCATGTCATACACGGCAGGCTCGTGCGTGAGGGTCTCGATGCCCGGCAGCGCCTTGATCTCGGCTTGGAGGGCGTCGGCGTGGTCCTTGTCGTTGAAAATCGTCACGAGCGACTTCTTGACGACCGGGTCGTTGATCGCGCGCCGCAGCACCATGAGCGGTGTCGATTCGGTGTCATCGTCGTAGCGGCCGCGCCCGGCCCACAAGTCGATGTAGACCACCTTCGTAGCACCTGCGCTGCTGATGATCGTCGCCCGGGAGGCAGCGTACTTTGTGATGATCTCCGCCTTCACGCGGGATTGGGCGGTCTGCTGGGCGTAGAACTTCTTCGACTTCTTCGTCTGCTTGCGCTTCTTCTTCATCCTGCGCGCGCCCGGTGGCCCGAGCGCAGTCGCGCCTCCCTCGTCGGGGCGAATGGGTCCGAGGCCGGCGATAACGACGGGTGCCGCTCGGGATGACGTGATCGCTGGCGTCACATAAGCGTACAGGGGCGTCACCGAGACGGTCAAGATCATTGCCTTAGAATTCAGCGCAGCATCACGAGCGCGGGGCAACATGCCTCGCCTCGGCAGATGGCTGTAAGTAGCTGAAGTAGGTGGCTCCCCGGGCAGGACTCGAACCTGCGACCTAGTGATTAACAGTCACCCGCTCTACCGACTGAGCTACCGGGGAATGCCGGGCACCTGCGCGGCGCCCTCGAATTGTACCGCAGGGACGGCGACGGCGACTAGCGGCGCTGCTCGGCCCGGTCGCGGACGGCGCGGATCGCCTCGACCATCCCGTCCCGCTCGGCGCCCGCCGTGAGGAACCGCGGAAGCACCGTGCGCGCCGCCATCGCATAGGTCAGCAAGACGCCCTCCCCGCGCGGCTCGAGCTGCCAGTAGCCGACGCTCTCGCGGAAGAGCCCGTTCTTGCGCCCGCGGTCGAGACGCCACGCCAGGCGCCCGCGCGCGGCGTCCGGGTAGTTGTTGACGTGGAAGCCGAACGAGAAGGGCCCCACGCCGACGACGTAGCGGACGAGCGCGTGCGCCGCGTCGACCTCCAGCACCGTGGCCTCGACGACGTTCGGGTAGAGCCCGGAATGGCGCGGGTAGTCCACGAGCACGCCCCACACGGTGTCGGGCGCGGCCTTCACCAGGGCCAGCGCGGTGCCGCCCGAGCGCGCCGCGGCGGGCGCGCCCGCGGGCAGGGCGTCGAGCACGACGATCTCGCGGCGCGCCAGGCGCTCGAGCTGATCCGACGAGAGCGCCAGCGGGTTGGCCGGCGCCGCCGTCGCTGCGACAATGAGCACGGCCAGGAGCAAAGCGCGGGGACGGATGGACATGACGGATCAGTCTCGCACACGCGGCGCGCCCGGCAAAGCGCCCGGCAAAGCGCGAGCGCCCGGGCCCGCCCTCGTCCTCCTGGTGGCCCTCGCCGCGGCCGCCGCCGACGAGCCCGCGGCGCCGGCCTGGCCGCCGTTCCTCGAGCCGCGCGGGGCGTTTCCGGAAGCCGTCGTCGTCGCGGTGGAGCGGGTCTGGCGCGAGCCCACGCTGGCGCGGACGGTGCGTGCCCGCCCGACGCCCGTGCCCTTCGCGCTCTTCGCGGCGCTCGTGGACGCGCCGGAGGTGACCGCGGCCGCCGCGCGCCATCGCGCGCTGGCGCGCTGGCAGGTCCGCGCGCTCGGCGACGGGCGCTGGGAGGCCGAGGACGGCGACGGCGCCCGCGGCCGCTACCGGGTGCTCCGCCGCGACGAGCGGCGGCGCATCATCCTCTCCTCCGGCGAGCACTCGAGCTTCCTGCTCGGGACGATCACGGGGAGCGCGCTCACGGTCCTCGATCTCGAGCCGCGCGAGGACGGCGTCGCGCAGTCGCTCAGCGCCTGGGTGCGCATCGACAACCCGGTCGCGGCGTTCCTGGCGCGCGTGCTGATCACGCTCTTCGGCGGCGTCGCCGACCGCAAGCTCGCCGCGGGGCTCCGCGTGACCGCGGCGATCGCCGCCTGGGCGGTGGAGCGCCCGGCCGAGTTCTGCGCGTGGCTCGCCCGGGAGCCGCTCCCGCCGGAGCCCCGCGACGGCGTCCGGGCGGCGCTCCCCGCCTGCGGGGCCGCGCCCGCTGATCGCTCGTCCTGACCGCCTGCCGGATGAACGCCGCATCGCGGCGACCGCGTCGTCTTCCGCCTCGGGTCGAGCACGACCGACGGCGCGTCCGTGTAGTTCGTTGCTACCGCGCCGGGCGTGCGCCGCCCGCCAGCCCGCGCAGCGCGGCCAGGACCGCGTCCACCGGCGGGTAGTCCCCGATCGTCCGCGCGCGGTGGAGCCACGCGAGCCGCCCGGCCGCGTCGAGGACCGCGACGCCCGAGAGCCGCCGCCAGTCGCCCGTCACCCGCCCGCGGCGCGCGCCCGCGCGCCACGCGCGCCAGTAGCTCGCATACGTCGCGGGATCGAGTGCGGTCCGCCAGCCGACGCGGCCGAGACCGAGCGCCTCGTAGAGGGCGCCCGTCGCGTCCACGAGGCAGGGGAACGGCAGGCCGCGCGCGGCCAGCTCGCCCGCCTGCGCCTCGCTGCCGGTGCCGACGGCGACCAGGCGCGCGCCGAGCGCGGTGACGGCCGGGTAGGCCTCGCGCACCCGCGCGAGGTAGGCAAGGCACGGCATTCAGCCGTAGTAACGGATGCAGACGGCCACGAGCGGCCGGCCGCGCAGCGCCGCGAGGCGGACCTCGGCGCCGTCCGGCGCGCGCAGCGCGATGTCCGGCAGCTCCTCGCCCGGCGCCAGCCCGCGCGCGCTCCCGTCCATGCCCCCCATTCTTCCACGTGCGGGCGCGGCGGCGGGCGGCCCGCGCGGGATCCGATGCGAAGCCCGGATGCCTGCCCACTTTTCCGACGTGGGATGCCGGCCTGGCAAGCCGCCGTCCACCGACTGCCCGGCTGGGCGGGTTGCAAGTGTCCGTTATCCTTCCAGAGTCGTCCCCGAGCAGTCGCGGCAGAGATCTTGCACTGCTCCAGGGTGGCTCGGCCTCGCTCCCGGTAAGAGAAAGGGGACGGAGATGGGCCGACTGACCGCAGCAGAGCGACAGCGTGTGAACGCCCACCGGGCGCTGACCCGGGCGCCGGCGGCGCCCGCCGCCGCGCGCACCGACGACCGGGACAGCGCGCGGCGCGGAGTCCGGGGGGCCGTCGAGGCCGCGGCGATCGTCGCGCTCGCGGCCCTGGCACTCCTCGCCTGGCAGACGCTGACGCTCGACCTGCCCGCCTCCCTCGTCGAGACGCTGCTTCCCCGGGTGCCGCTCTAGCCGATCTCGCGCCGGCCCTCGAGCGCCTTCGAGAGCGTCACCTGGTCGGCGTACTCGAGGTCGCCGCCGACGGGCAGCCCGCGCGCGATCCGCGTGACGCGCAGGCCGAGCGGCCGCAGGAGCTTCGCGAGGTAGAGCGCCGTCGCCTCGCCCTCGACGTTCGGGTTCGTCGCCAGGATGACCTCCGCCGTCTCCCCCTGCTCGAGGCGCAGGAGCAGCTCGCGCACCTTGAGGTCGTCCGGGCCGATGCCGTCGAGCGGCGAGAGCGCGCCGAGCAGCACGTGGTAGCGGCCGCGGAACTCCCCCGTGCGCTCCATCGCGAGCAGGTCGTTCGGCTCCTCGACCACGCAGAGCACGCGCGCGTCGCGCGCCGGGTCGGCGCAGAGGCGGCACGGGTCCTGGTCGGTGACGTTGAAGCAGGTGCCGCAGTAGACGATGCGCTCCTTGACGGCGACGAGCGACTCGGCGAGCTCGCGCACCTCCTCGACGGGCCGCTTGAGCAGGAAGAAGGTCATCCGCTGCGCCGTCTTGGGGCCGACGCCCGGTAGGCGCTGCAGCGCCTCGATGAGCCGCGCGACCGGTTCGGGGTAGTACGCCACCGCCGCGCTACATGCCGAGCCCGGGGAGCTTGAGCCCGCCGGTCAGCTTGCCCAGCTCCTGCTGCACGAGCTCGCGCGACTTCCGCAGCGCCTCGTTGCAGGCGGCGAGCACGAGGTCCTCGAGCATCTGAGCGTCGTCCCGGTTGATGACCTCCGGGTCGATCTTGATCGACAGGATCTCCTGCTTGCCGTTGGCCTCGACCGTGACCATCCCGCCCCCGGCCGTGGCCTCGACCTTCTTCTTGCCGACCTCCTCCTGCAAGGCGGCCATCTGCTGCTGCAGCCGCTGGGCCTCCTTCATCATGTTGCCGAAGCCCTTCACTGGCCCTCTCCTTCCGGCAGGCGCGGCCGCACCGCGACCACCTCGCCCTGGAACTCGGCGAGCGCGGCCTGCACGGCCGGGTGCGCCGCCACGCCGCCGGCGGCCTCGCCGGCGTCCTGCACGCTGATCCGCTCGGCGCCCGTGACCCAGCGGCGCACCGCCTGGACCACGACTTCCCGGTTCGCGCTGTCGTTCAGCATCTCACGATGGAAGTGGTTTCCCGTCAGGACGATGACGAGCTCGCGCCCGACGAGCGCCGACGGCCGGGCCTGCGTCAGCACGGCGCCGAGCGTGGGGCGCTTGCGCATGACCTCGTCCACGACGCGCTCCCACGCGGTCGCGAGGGCGTCGTCCACCGTGGGCGGCGCCGCGGTGGCGACCGCGGCCGGCGCGGCGGTGGCCTGGGGCGCGGCGGGCCGCGGGGGCGGCGAAGCCGCCGGGGGACGGCGCGGCTCGGCCACGGCCCGCGGCGGCGCCTCGGCGCCGGGAATCAGGCTCGGCTGGGCCGGCGCGCGCGGCGCGGCCGCCGGCCCGCCCGCGACCGCCTGGGCGCGGAGCTGGGCCTGCGCCTCGTCCACGCGGCGCAGCACGTCCTCGAGGGCCTGCGGCACCGGCCGGCGCGTGGCGCGCACGGCGGCGATCTCGAGCTCCACGCGCGGGTGCGGCGACTCGCGCATGAGCGCGTCGGCCTCGAGGAAGGCGCGCAGCACGTAGAGCAGCTCGTCGAGCGACACGGCCTCGCCGAGCTTCCGGAGCTCGTTGCCCTCGGCGTGGGAGAGGTCGGCCAGCTTCGCGGCCGGCGCGGCCTTGAGCACGAGCGCCCGCCGGAGCAGCTCGACGACGTCGCGCGCGAACGCGCCGAGGTCCTCGCCCTCGCGCACCGCGCGCTCGATCGCCTCGAGCGCGCCGGGCGTGTCGTGGCCGACCGCCGCCGCCGCGAACGCGCGCACGGCCTCGGGCGCCGTGGTGCCGAGGAGCTGGGCGACCGTCTCGGCCCCGAGCCGGCCGTCGCCGTAGGCGATCGCGGTGTCCAGGAGCGAGAGCGCGTCGCGCAGCGAGCCCTCGGCGGCGCGCACGATCGCCGGCAGCGCGGCGGGCTCGAAGGGGATCCGCTCCTCGGTGAGTATCCGCTCGAGCGTGGCGGCGAGCGCGTCGGGCGCGATCGGGCGGAAGTCGAAGCGCTGCACGCGCGACAGCACCGTCGCCGGGATCTCGCGCGGGTCGGTCGTCGCGAGCACGAACACGACGTGCGACGGCGGCTCCTCGAGCGTCTTCAGCAGCGCGTTGAAGGCGAACCCGGTGAGCTGGTGGACCTCGTCGATGATGTAGATCTTGTAGCGCCCGCGCGCCGGCGCGTACTTCACGTTCTCGCGCAGCGTGCGGATCTCCTCGATGCCGCGGTTCGAGGCGCCGTCGATCTCGAGCACGTCCACGAGCGTGCCGGCCTGGACCTCGCGGCAGACGTCGCAGGTCCCGCACGGCTCGGCGCCCTGCCGCGCCGGGCAGAGCAGCGCCTTCGCGAGCAGCCGCGCCGTCGTCGTCTTGCCGATGCCGCGCGGGCCCGCGAACAGGTAGGCGTGCGCGATGCGGCCGGACGCGAGCGCGTTCCGCAGCGTGCGCGTGATCGCGTCCTGGCCGACGACCGCGTCGAACGTCTGCGGCCGCCATTTCCGGGCGAGGACCTGGTAGCTCAAGTGACCGTGCACCCTCCTTCGAACGACCCGTCCTGCGACCTCCCCGCAGAGTCGGCTCGGGTCAGGTACTCCCACGGCACACGAGAGGGTCGCCTTACCGTTGCTCCCTTCCGGGCCTGGCGGGGTTCGGCGATTCTCGCTGCGTGGGGCCCAACCGTCAACGCCTCCCCACGAGGCTCACTCAACACGGGCCGCCCTCGAAAGGGAGTTCAACCCCGCTGAAGCGGATTGCGGGTTACAGGGCACCGCTAACTCCCCGTCTAGCACGGCCACGCCGTAACAGCGATGGCGGAGAGGGGGGGATTTGAACCCCCGGTGCGCGTATTAGGCGCACACACGATTTCCAGTCGTGCCAGTTAAGCCGCTCCTGCACCTCTCCGCGGACCACGACCGGGAAAATTGGCGGAGGGGAGAGGATTTGAACCCCCGAGGGACCTTCTGGGCCCCTATCCGATTTCGAGTCGGACGCCTTCAACCGGGCTCGGCCACCCCTCCGCGAACCGCTCATCGTCGCTTCGTCTCAAAGAACTCGCGCAGCAGCGCCGCGCTCTCGCCGGCGAGCACGCCGCTCGTCACCGCCACGCGGTGGTTGAACCGCGCGTCGTCGAGCAGCCGGTGGAGCGACTCCACCGCGCCCGCCTTCGGGTCCGCCGCGCCGTACACCACGCGCGCCACGCGCGCGTGCAGCGCCGCCCCGCAGCACATCGGGCACGGCTCCACGGTCACGTAGAGCGTGGCGCCCGTCAACCGGTAGTTGCCGGTCTTCCGTCCGGCCTCGCGCAGCGCCAGGACCTCGGCGTGGGCCGTCGGGTCGGCGAGCGCGATCGGCGCGTTGTGCGCCCGGGCGATCACCGCGCCGTCCAGGACGAGCACGGCGCCGACCGGCACCTCGCCGGCCTCGAGCCCGCGCCGCGCCTCGGCGAGCGCCTCGCGCATGCATCCTTCGTCGTGCGCCGCCAACAGACCTCCACGGTACCCGGTCAAGCACCGGCGAAGCAAGCGGTCTTCGTCCGCGGGCGCCCGGGCGCCGCGGGGGAGACGTCAGGAGGTGCGCTGGGACGACGTGAGCCTGTGGACGAGGTACGTCAGCCGCTCGAAGTGGTCCTCGGTCAGGTTGAGGAAGTAGAACACGCAGCCGTCGGCGTCCACCCGGATCAGCAGCGACACGGCCCGGACGGGCTCGGCCTCGCCGGGCGCCGCGAACGTGATCTCCACCGTGGGCCCCGGGCGCGCCGCGCCCGGCGCCCGGACCTTCACCGCCTGGTTCGAGAGGTCGACGCTCGTGGTCTCCCACTGGGTGCCGTCGCTCTCGGCGATCTTGATGGGGAGCGCGACGCGCGCGCGTGCCGCCCGCCGCCGCTCGACGCTCGGGCGCTCGGGCGGATCGGGCCGGCGCGGACGGGCCGGACGCTCGAACCACTCGAGCAACCGTCCGAGCTGGTCGAACGGCACGGGCTTCGGAAGGAACTTGACGGCCCCCAGCTCCAGGCACTCGCGCACCTGGCCCTCCGTCGCGGAGCCCGACATGACGATGATCGGGACGCCGGCGCTCCGCACCAGCGGCAGCCGCAGGAAGTCGAGCCCGGTCATGCCGGGCAGCCGGAAGTCGAGCACGATCAGGTCGGGGCGGTCCCCCTGGAGCCACGTGAGCGCCGCTTCGGCGCTCCTCACGGTCGAGGTGTCGTGGCCGAGCTCGGCGCAGAGATCTCGCAGGGCCTCGCCGACGATCGGATTGTCCTCGACGATGAGGATCTGCATGAGCCGCCACCCCCCCGCAACCGCAGCTTCTTGGCGGCTCAAGACCAGCAAGAGCAGTACCACGGAGCGAATCTCTTCAAGATCAGCTATTTCCTGATCGGATGGCCGGGCTTCATCACCGGGATGATTGGCTAGATTCTTACCGGCGGCTAGAAACCAACCGTCCACGTGAGGGGGGAGTGGTGGGCCCTAGAGGATTCGAACCTCTGGCCTTCGGATTCGTAGTCCGACGCTCTGTCCACCTGAGCTAAGGGCCCATGGCGGAGAGGCAGGGATTCGAACCCTGGACAGAGCTTTTGGCCCTGTAACCGCTTAGCAGGCGGCTGCCTTCGGCCGACTCGGCCACCTCTCCCGCGCTTAAAGCCTGCCCAGTATACACTCTCGCGTCGCGCCCCCGGCCCGGGGCGGCGCGGCTAGCGCGTCTTCGTCCCGCCGGGGAGGGGCGGCGCGATGAAGCGCTTGGCCGGCAACGACTTGGCGATCTGCCGCACGACCTGCTCGGAGGCGGCGCTCACCGCCTCGAGCATCCCCCGGCGGTAGAGCCCCTGGAACCACCGCCCGGCCTCGGACTCCTCGAAGGTGATGTACTCCTCCAGCTCGGCGTCGGTCGCCGCGCGGTACACGTACAGGAAGAGGACGAGGACCTCGTTGCGCATGGTGTCGCGCTGCTGGGCGATCATGCCGGCGATCGCGGCGTCCAGGGCGCCCGGCTTCGGCCGCCGCTCGGGCGGCAGCATCGGCTCGATGGCGCGGAAGCCCGCGCGCACGACGGCGCCCCGGACCTCGAGCATGTACTCCGCGGTGCTGGTCGCGGCGGCCAGGCGGGCGAGCCGGGCGACGCGCTCGGCGGGCGGGGGACTCCCCCGGAGCCCCGCGGCGAACGCCTGCAGCTTCTTCGGGAGCTCCGGCGTGTCCGCCTCGACCTCCATCGCGGTGAGCCGCCGCAGCGTGGGCGTCCGGAGCCGCGCGACGAAGACGCCCATGAGCTGGGGGTCGTAGCCGGTGCGCAGCACGCTCCGCACGGTCGCCAGGATGGGCTCGAGCCCGAAGGCGGCGGCGAGCGTCTGGAGCACGGCCGCCCGCTCCTGGGCGTCGAGGGGCGACTTGCTGAGGTCGGTGTTCGCGGCGACCTGGGGCGCGAGGCCCGCCAGCTGCTGCTTGATGCCCGACAGCTCGAGCGCCTCCTCGATGAGCGCGTCGCGATCGCCCGTGACCGCGGGTATCTGCGGCGGCGTGTCCGAGTAGTGGACGACGCCGTTGGCGTCGACCCAGCGGTACGTCTTGGCGTCGGCGACACCGGCCGACGCGGCCAGGGCCAGCACGGCGAGCGCGACGAGCGTGACGCGTCCCATGACCGCCTCCTATCGCGCCGGGAGCCGCCGGAGCTGCCCGGGCCCCACGCGCCTGCCCGCAGGGGGCGTGGCGGATTCCTCGGCCGCCGGCGGCACGACGGTCTTCCTCTCGAGGGCCGCGGGGGCCGGCGGCACGACGGTCTTCCTCTGGGGCGCGGCCGGCGCCGGCTTCACGACGGTCGTCGGCGCGGACGGCGCGCGCGGCGGGCCCGGAAGCACGCGCGGCGCGGGGAGCGCCTTCGGGCCGAGGGCCGGCGCCTCGGGCGGATGCGCGAGGCCGGCCGGGGGCGGCGCGACGAGCTTCGCGGGCGCGCTGCTCGCCCGCGGCTGGATCTTCACGACCTCCTGCTGGAGGACGGCCGAGCCGAGCGGCACCGCGCCGCGCCCCGTCGGCATCTTGAACTCGCGGCCGACGCGGTTCGCCGTGTCGGGGCTCACGGCCTGCGGCTTCGGCGGCGTCCTGGGCGGCGCGGCGCCGACGACGCGCAGGCGCTCGAGCGCGCCCACGGTCACCGGCGGGCCGAGCGCCCGGCGCGAGACCGGATCGACGTGCGCGACGCTCACCTTGCCGTTCAGCACCGTGAAGCTCGAGGTCGGCGGGCCCACGCCCGGCCGGGAGACCTCCGCGATCACGACCGTCCCGCGGATGCCCGCGACCGCGTTCGGCGTGCGGATCTCCACGAGGTCGCCGGCCGCGAGCTTCTCGCGCGCGACGGCGACGGCCACCTTGCCGCTGGCGACGTCCACGGTGGACACGCCCGGCGCCTCGCTGATCACGACGACCGACCGCTCGCGGATGGTCACCACGGCCTTGTCGCCCACGAGGATGCGCACGAGCGACTCGTCGCCCGTCGCGATGCGGTCCCGGACGAAGACCGGGTCACGGAACTTGAGGAACGCGGGGGAGGCCAGCGCCGGGCGCGCGACGGTCGCGGTGCCCTGCAGCGTGGAGACGACGCCGGCCCGCGCGGGCTCGTCGGCGAGCGCGGGGAGCGCCGGTGCCAGCAGCGCCAGGGCGAGCGCCCACGCCTTCAGCACGACGCCTCGATGATAGCATTGGGACCCGTGAGCCCGTCCGATCACGCCGCGATCCCCGCGGAGCTCCGGCGCCGCATCGAGGACGACCCCTGGGCGCGCGCGCTCGGCATCCGCTTCCTCGACCTGCGCCGCGGCTACTGCCGCGTGAGCCTGGCGCTGCAGCCCCACATGCTCAACTTCCAGGGCCACCCGCACGGCGGGGTCATCTTCTCGCTCGCCGACGTCGCGTTCGGCGCCGCGTGCAACGCCCACGGCGGCGCCGCGGTCGCGCTCAGCGTGACGATCAGCTTCCTGGCCGCCGTGCGCCCCGGCGCGACGCTCGTCGCCGAGGGGCGCGAGCGGCGGCAGGGGCGCCGCGCCGGCTTCTACGATATCGCGGTCACGACCGAGGACGACGGCACGCTCGTCGCCTCGGTCCACTGCGTCGCCCACCGCGTGGACGCGCGCTGAGGCTCACGCCGCCGGCGGCGCCGCGGGCAGGCTCGTCGCCAGGCCCTCGAGCCAGGCGTCCACCGCGCGGATGTGCAGGTCCACCGCCTCCTCCAGCGTCGCCGGCGGCGCCAGATCCCGCTCGCGGCAGTAGGCCGCGACCGTCGCGTCCACGTCGAGCCAGGGCGACGCCGGCCCCATGCCGGGCGCCGCCGCGGCCTCCGCCTCCACGCCGCCCTCGGCGAGCCGGGCGAGCACGGCGACCATGCGCTGGTAGAGCCCGGCGTACCGGGCGCCGACGGCGAAGTACGGCTCGACGCCCTGGCGGCTCAGGTAGTCGCCGACCGTGCCGTCCCGGCCGTAGACGCCCGCGGTCTGGGGATGGGGCGGCAGGTGGCCGAAGCGCTCCCGCCCCTGCGCGTCGATGTTGCGGCCGAGCGGATAGAGGCGGCAGGCGAGCGGCCGGTCGGGGTGGACGCCGCAGCCCCGCTCGGTCAGGAACACGCAGCCCCCGTCCGGCCGCACGCGCAGCAGGACGCCGCCGCCCTCCACGCAGGCGGCCAGGAGCTCGGTCGTCGTCAGCCCGCGGTTGCGCGCCAGCCGCAGGACCTCGTACGGCCCGACGAGGATCGCCTTGCCGTAGCAGCAGCGGCTGCAGGCGTTGCACGTGTAGGCGAAGGGGCTCGACCACTCGAGGTCGAAGACGACCACCGGCACCCGGAGCCCCGCGGGCAGCACGCTGACGCGCCCCTTCGCCCTCCCCTACTTGAGGGGGTCGGTCACGAACTCTCCGTTCCGGAAGAACTTGAGCTCGAGCTGCTGACCGGGCCGGAAGTGCTTGTGGACCGACGACGGCACCGAGAACGCGTAGGAGAACTTGCCCTGGTAGAAGAGCTTGATCTCGAGCCGCTCGATCTTCAGGAACTTGAGAGTCGTCCGCTCACCCTTGATCACCTTCTGCTGGGTGGCGCCGGTGCTCGGCCCCTGGGCCTCGGCGCCGATCGCGTGGAAGCCGAGCGCGGTGCCGAACGCCGCCACCGCGGCGGCGAGCTTCAGCGCTTCCCGTCGTGTCGTCTCGGATGCCCCGTCCATGGTCCCTCCCTGGGTCTGTCCCCGTAGATCTTCATAGCTGACGACGCCCGGCAGGGCAACGTGATTCGAAAAATCGGTCCGCGTGCTAGCCTTGCCCGATGCCGGAGGCGCCGACGGCCGACCTCGTCCTGTACGGGGGCACGATCCTGACGCTCGACCGCTCCGCCCGCGTCGCCCAGGCGCTGGCCGTCGCGGGCGAGCGCGTCCTGGCCCTGGGGACGAGCGCCGAGATGCTGGCCCTCGCCGGCCCGGCCGCCCGGCGCGTGGACCTCGCGGGGCGCACGGTCGTGCCGGGGCTGATCGACGCCCACGCCCACCTGGACCGCGAGGGGCTCAAGGCCCTCGGCCCCTCGCTCGGCGGCGCCCGCTCGATCGACGACGTCCTCCAGAAGATCGAGGCGCTGGTCCGGGCCGCCGCGCCGGGCCAGTGGATCGTGACGATGCCGCTCGGCGACCCGCCCTACTATTTCGACGTCCCGGACGTCCTGAGAGAACGGCGGTTCCCGACGCGCTGGGAGCTCGACCGCGTCGCGCCGCGCAACCCGGTCTACATCCGTGCGATCTGGGGCTACTGGCGCCACACGCTGCCCCTCGTCTCGATCGCCAACAGCGAGGCGCTGCGCCTGGCCGGGATCACGCGCGAGACGCTCCCGCCCTGGGGCGGCGTGCAGATCGACAAGGACTGGGCGACCGGGGAGCCCGACGGGCTCCTCGTCGAGTGGACGTACATGCCGCTCGTCGAGCTGACGCTCCTGGCGGCGGCGCCGCGCTTCACGCTGGAGGACCGCGTCCGCGCCCTCGGCCTGTCCCAGCGCGCCTACAACGCGTGCGGCACCACGAGCACGTACGAGGGCCACGGCATCGCCGGCGAGGTGCTGGCCGCGTACGAGACCGTCGCGCGCCGGGGCGGGCTGACGGTGCGGCCCCACCTGGTCGTGAGCCCGTCGTGGGGCGCCGGCGACCCCGCCGCGGTCGCCGGAGAGCTCGACCGCTGGCGCGCGCGGATCGCCGGGCGCGGCACCGGCGACGACGTCCTGCGCGTGTCGGGCCTCTACGCCGAGGCGGGCCCGACGCCCGACAACGTCGTGCGCGCCCGCGCCCGGCCCTACACGGGCTGGGCGGGCTTCAACTTCGACTCGGCGCTGCCGCGCGCGCGCCTGCGCGAGGTGCTGCTCGCGGCGGCGCGGAGCGACATCCGCGTCGCGAGCTTCACCACGGACCTCCTGCCCCTCTACGAGGAGGTGAACCGCGAGGTGCCGATCCGCGACCGGCGCTGGGTGCTCGGGCACCTCAGCGTGCTGAGCGACGACGAGATCGGGCGCATCCGCGACCTCGGCGTCGTCTGCTCCACCCACACCAACCGCTACCTGTTCAAGGAGGGCGCGATCCTCGCCGGGCGCGTGGGCACCGCGCACGAGGACACGATCGTGCCGCTCCGGAAGCTCCGCGCGGCGGGCGTCCACGTGGCGCTCGCCACCGACAACGTGCCGGTCTCGCTCTTCCACCCCGTGTGGCACTGCGTGGCGCGCCTGGACCGCTACGCCGGCCGCGCGATCGCGCCCGGGCAGGCGCTCACGCGCGAGGAGGCGCTCCGCGCCTGCACGAACGAGGGCGCCTACCTGCTGCGCGACGAGGACCGGCGGGGCTCGCTCGAGCCGGGCAAGCTCGCCGACCTGGCCGTGCTCTCCGACGACCCGCTCGCGTGCGCCCTCGCGCGCCTGCCGGAGATCACCGCCGACCTCACGCTCGTCGGCGGCCGCGTCGTCCACGAGCGCGCGCCGTAGGCGGGCGCGCGCGGGAATTCTACCGCGGGCTCAGCTCTCGACGATCGCCGCGTGCCGATCGACGTCGCGCGGCGTCTCGGCGATCCGCGGTCGAGGTCCCAGGAACAGGACGAACGGGATCACGGCGACGAAGATCCACGCAAGGAGCCAGAAGTCGTCGATGAACGACAGAAACAGCGCCTGGCGCTGGACCATCGCGTACAGGTGCGCCCACGCCTGCCGCTCGGCGGTGACCGCGTCGGCGCCACGCGCGGCGAACATGCCGATCAGGGTCTGGTAACGGTCCCACACGGCCGGCTCGTACAGGCTCACGTGGCCCACCAGCCGTGCCTGGTGCGCCTGCGAGCCGCGCGCCAGCAGGGTCGCTACCGTGGCGATGCCGATGCTTCCGCCCGCGGTGCGGATGAAGTTGAAGAGGCCCGAGGCATGGCCCAGCTCGCGCAGCGGCACGGCGCTGAGCGCCACCGTCGACAGCGGCACGAAGGTGAAGCCGATGCCGAGCCCCTGGATGAAGCGCGGCAGCATGATCTGCCAGTAGCTCGCCTCCAGGGTGAGCGTGGCCATCAGGTACATCGCGTACGCGTTGAGCCCGCAGCCCGTCACGATGATCCAGCGCGGGTCGAGGCGGTTCATGAGGGCGCCGGCGATCGGCATCGTCACGAGGGTGGCCACGCCGCCGGGCGCCAGCACCAGTCCCGCCAGCATCGCGGTGTAGGCCATGAGGATCTGCGTGAACAGCGGCGAGAGCACCATGATCCCGTAGAACGCGATGCTGATGACGAACATCGCCGCCGTCGCCATCGCAAACGTCGGATGGCGTAGGACGCGCAGGTCCACCACGGGCTCGGCCGTGCGGAGCTCGCGGACGACCAGCAGGCTCAGCGCCGCCGCGGCGACGACGCTGAGCCACACGATGAGCGCCGAGGCGAACCAGTCCTCGCGCTGGCCCCGGTCCACCACGAACTGGAGCGCGCCGACGCCGAGCACGAGCAGGACGAGGCCGGGCACGTCGACGCGCGCCACCGCGGGCCGCTCCGTCGGCGACTCGGCGATGAAGAGCCAGGCCAGCAGCACGGCCACGGCGCCGACCGGCACGTTGATGTAGAACACCCAGCGCCAGCTCCAGTTGTCGGTGATCCAGCCGCCGAGCGTCGGCCCGATGATCGGCGCGAACATGATGCCGATACCCCACATCGCCATCGCCATCCCGCGCTGCCGCACCGGGAAGGTCTCGATCATCGTCGCTTGCGACAGCGGCACGAGCGGCCCGCCGGCCAGCCCCTGCAGGAACCGCGCGATCACGATGACGGCCAGGCTCGGCGCCGCCCCCGCCGCCGCCGAGGTGATCATGAACGCGACCGTCGCCAGAATGAAGAGCCGCTTGCGGCCGAGCAGGTCGGTGAGCCACCCGGTGATCGGCAGGCAGATGGCGTTGGCGACGAGGAACGACGTCAGCACCCAGGTAATCTCGTCCACGCCGGCCGACAGCGTGCCGCGCATGTGGTCGAGCGCGACGTTGGCGATGGTGACGTCGAGGATCACCAGGAACGTCGCCAGCATCGTCGCGATGGCGACGATCGCCCGGTGAACGCGTGGGCTCATCGCACCTCGATGACGGGGATGACCGACATGCCGGGCACGAGCAGCGCGTGCCGGTTCTGCCCCGGCTCGAGCACGAGCTTCACGGGGATGCGCTGGACGACCTTCACGAAGTTGCCGGAGGCGTTCTCGGGCGGCAGGAGCGAGAAGCGTGAGCCCGTGCCGCTCTGGATCGAGTCCACGCGCGCGCGGAGCACGAGCCCCGGGTGCGTGTCCACCCGGATCGTCGCGCGCTGGCCCGGGCGCACGTGGGTGAGCTGCGTCTCCTTGTAGTTCGCGATCACCCAGACGCTCGCGACGTCGACGACGGCGAGCAGCGGCTGGCCCGGCTGCACCACCTGGCCGACTTCCACGGTCCGCCGCGTCACCCGGCCGACGACGGGCGCCCTGACGGTCGTGTACGCGTGGTTCAGCTCCGCCTCGTGGAGGTTGGCGCGCGCCTCCTCCAGCTGCGCCCTCGCGCTGGCGGCCTCCGCCGTGCGGACCGCAACCTCCCCCCGGCGGCTCCGCGCGTCGCGGAGCGCCGCCTCCGCCTCCTCGCGCTGCCGGCGCGCCTGCGCCAGCGCCACCGCCTGGCTCGCCACCTCGGCGTCGGCCTGCGCCACCTCGGCGCGCGCCACGTCGAGCCGGCGCCGTGCGGCCTCGAGCGCGGCGCCCGCCATCTCGAACGCGCTGTCGGCGTGGTCGAACTCCTGCCGCGCGATCAGCGCGCGCCCGAGCAGCTCCGCCATCCGACCGCGGTCGAGGCGCGCGCGCTCGAAGTCCGCCCGGCGCGCCGCCACATCGGCCTCCGCGGCCTGCACGGCCGCCCGGCGCGCCAGGAGCCGGCTGCGCCGCTCGTCGCCCACGCGCTGCGCGCTCTCGATGCCGAGCGCCGCCTTCGCCGCGGTCGCCTCGGCCAGCGCGACCTGGCTCCGGGTGGACTCGTCCGTCAGTGGCACCCCGGCGGAAACCATACGCAGACGGCCCTCCGCCGCGGCCACCGCCGCGCGCGCCTGGCGGACTTTCGCCTCCAGGTCGCGCGGGTCCAGCCGCACGAGCGGCGCGCCCGCCGGCACTTCCTGGTTGTCACGCACGAGCACCGCGACGACGGTGCCGCGGACCCGCGCGCTCACCGGCGAGACGTGCGCCTCGACGAACGCATCGTCGGTCGAGACGTGGCGGGCCCAGTAACGCCACAGATGGACGCCGTACGCGCCCGCAGCCAGCGCGACGAGGGCGAGGACGGACAGGAGGAGGGCACGGCGCCGTCGGCGCCACGGGCGGGGGCGGCGAACCTCTCCAGGGTCGATCTCGCTCACGGCAGCATCCTACCCCGGACTGAGGCTGTCCTCGGGCGTCTCGAGCCGCCGAGCATGACCAACACTCACTGCAAAAATAAGGCAAGCCGAGGATGTTCTCGCCGGCCGGGGCCATCTGTCGGATGATCGTCGGTACGCAGGGCGTTGGAGTGGCGGAGGGCGAGGGATTCGAACCCCCAAGGGCCTCGCAGCCCGGTGGATTTCAAGTCCACTGCCTTACCAGTTGAGGCTAGCCCTCCGTGCATCGAGTCTCGCACACTTCCGCTGGCCCCGATGCTCGCCGAGGTGCCCGCCGCGCCCCGAGACGTACGGCCAGCAGTCAGCGAAGTCGCGCGGCTCTGCCGGACCGGTCCGCGTGACGGAGCAGCTCCGCGAGCGCGCGCGCCGTGACCATCGGCCCTTCTTTCGGGACGACGACCGGCCAGTGCTCCGATTTGACGAGGACCCAGTTGTAGTCGTCCTCGTAGCGGACGTGGTACCCGAGGCCGCGAGAGAGCCGGTGCCGGACCTGTCGCGAAGGCGCCGGCCTCAGCGTGAGCGCGGGCGGCACGGGCGCGGCCGGGGCCGCGGCGCAATCGACGAGGGTGCGCGACGGGTGCTCCGTGGTGATCCGGACGGACTCGCCGTCCGCCGGCACGGGCGCCGCGCCGACCGGACGAGGGGCAAAGCCTCGCAGCGCGAGGATGTCCGCGAGGACCTCCCCGTGGAAGGCCGCGACCAGATAGAGGCGCACGGCGCTCGCGGCGGCCCGAAACGCTTCCGGCTCGGTCACGCCCTGCGAGTAGAGACGAAGCGAGGGCACGGAGCCCACGAACGTCTGGGCCTCGCCGTCCCACTCGACGCCGACCTGGACCTCCGCCTCAATCGAGAGCCGCATCAGGCCTCCTGGTAGAGTCGCGCCCGGCCTCCCTGTGTGGCCACGGCCATCGGCTCGTGCCTCGCGGGCGCCGACGCCGCACGCGACGGAGGCACGAGCGCATTTCGCGCCGGGGCGAACAGCGGCCAGATCCCCGGAACCCCCTGGAGCGTGCACGTGCCGCGGGGCTCGAAGCGAAGTCCCGAGCCGACGACGAGATCTTTGGCGGTGGGTGACACCAGGACCTCTCCGGGATCGGCGAAGGCGGCGATCCGGGCGCCGATGTGAACGGCGTCGCCGCGAGCGGCACCGTCGGCCACCTCGCACTCACCCGCGTGCACCCCGGCGCGGACCCGGACACCGAGCCGCTCCGCGACGGCGCCGACGGACCAGGCGCACCCGATGGCCTCGACCGGAGTACGGAAGACGGCGAAAAAGCCGTCCCCGGCGGCGTCGAGCGCGTACCCGGCCCACTGCCGTACCTGGCACCACACGAGGAAGTAGTAGCGCTCGAGGAGCTGGCGCCCCGCGCCGTCCCCGGCGCCGATCACGAGCTCCGTCGAGCCAACCCGGTCGACGAAGAGCACCGCAGGCAGAACGCGCTCGGACGGCCGCGGGCCGGGCGGCACCTCACCGTGGAGCTCACCGATCCGGCGCTCACGGCTCCAGCGTCCTGCCAGCGGTTCGCAGTTCATGACCGCTGGCGTGAAGCACCAGCCATGCCAGCGGACCTAACGGGGCGTCACTGCAATGCTTTCTTCGCGGCGGACGTTTTCTGGGAACTCACCGGCCGACAGAACTGACTGACACAACGAGCGAACCTCTGGTGAGATTCTTGCCCGTGCGAGCGAGCCACCTCGCCCGGATCGCATCGACGTGATTCACGCCCGCGAGCATCCGCCTCGAGAGATGCAGACGCGGCGTCACGCTGTCTCCGCGCTGTCAGCGGTGTCAGGCACTTCCGTCGCTGCGCCGTAACAGCGTGAGTTGATTCCGAATTTCCAGATACTTCACAACCCCGTGTCGCTTCACGGTGAACGCACGCGTGGGGGGCCGTCGCCGGGCGTCTTGGCCCCGGCCTTGCTTTCGGTGACGACGGCGGTGCTGGCGACGGAAGGGTTCCAGGCCGTGTGGGCGCGCACGGGCCGCGAGGCGCTCGCCCTCGCGACCGCGCAGCCCGATCTCATCATTCTCGACGTCCACCTCCCGGACCTCGACGGCTTCGAGGTCTGTCGTCGGCTCAAGAGCCGCCCGGCCACCGCGGCGATCCCCGTGCTGTGCCTGTCCGGCGTCTATCGACGAACGGAAGACCGGGTGCGTGGTCTCGACGGCGGAGCCGACGGCTATCTCACGAAGCCGGCCGCGCCCGAGGAGCTGCTCGCGACGACGAGGGCGCTGCTCCGCCAGCGGGCCGAAGCCGGACGCGCCGGCGCGCGGGCGCAAGCCACGACGCAGGCCCTCGCGCAGGTCAGCCGGCACCTCGCGGGCGAGTTCGACCCCGCCCAGACCGCGCACGCCACGGTGACGACCGTGCAGCGCCTCTTCGGTGTCCGGCGGACCGCGTTCTATGCCGTGGACCCGTCCGGGGGCGCGCTGACCTGCGTCGCGGCGGCCGGCGACGACGACCCCGGAACCCGTCTCGGGCAGGCCGTGCGCGGCGTGGAAACCGCGGCGGCGCACGTCGTGCTTCGGGGAGGATCGCTCGCGTCGGCCGACGTGCTGGCCGACCCGTGGATCGCCCTCGGCGACCCCCTGCGAGAGGATCTGCGCACGGCCGGCTACGGAGCCCTGGCAGGCGTGCCCCTGACCTGCCACGGCGAGGTGCTCGGCGTGCTCGCGCTGGCCGACCGGCCGGGCCGGGTGTTCACGGCGGAGGACCTCGGGCTCCTGGCCGCGTTTGCCGATCAGGCCGCGCTGGCCCTGCAGAACGCGCGGCTCTATCAGCGGGCCGAGGCGCGCGCGGAGAAGCTCACGACGCTCAGCGCGCTCACGCGATTGATCACGTCGGCGGCCGACAGCGAGCAGGTCTTCGACAGTGTGGCGCGCGCCGCCGTGATGCTCCTGGGCGCCAGGGCGGCCCGGGTGTGGGGCGACGATCCCGCGCACCATGTCCTGCGGCCCTGCGGGAGCTTCGCCCTGGATCCCACGCTCGGGCAGCTCATGACCGACGTCGAGGCGGTCGCCTACGGACAGGGGATGGTGGGCCGGATCTTCGCGTCCCGCGCGCCGGCATACCTCGCGGACGCCCAGCAGGATCCGCGCTGGCAGAACCGGCGGCTGGTCACCGAGGGCGGGCTCCACGCGTACGCCGGGATCCCGCTGATCGCGGGCGAGCGCACCGTGGGGGTGCTGTCGGTCCTGTTCGGCGAGCGGCGCGAGCTCGCGCCCGAGGAGAAGACGCTCCTGCGGCTCCTGGCGGACCAGGCGGCGATCGTGATCGAGCGCACCCGGCTGTTCGAGGATCTGAAGACCTCCTACGAGGAACTCGAGCGCACCCAGACGCAGCTCGTGCAGGCGCAGAAGATGGAAGCCGTGGGGCAGCTGGCCGGCGGGGTCGCCCACGACTTCAACAACCTGTTGACGGTCATCGCGGGGCGCTGCGAGCTCCTGCTGCGCCGGCCGGCGGCGGACGGGCCGCAGCGCCGAGACGTCGCGCTCATCCAGGAGACCGCCAGGCGGGCCGGCGTCTTGACCCGGCAGCTCCTGGCGTTCAGCCAAAAGGGGATCTGCGAACCCGAGGTGCTGAATCTCAACGCCGTCCTGCCAGACCTGACGGCGCTGCTGCGGCGGATGATCGGCGAGCACATCGACCTGGTGTTCGAGCCGGATCCGGACGTGGGCTGGATCACCACCGATCCGGTGCAGCTCGAGCAGGTCATCATCAACCTCGTGGTGAACGCCCGCGACGCGATGCCGAGCGGCGGGCGCCTGGTGCTGGGGACGCGCAACGTGGAGGTCGGCGCGCCGGCCGCCCACCACGCGGGCATCGACGCCGGCGCGTACGTGCAGCTCTCCGTCCAGGACACGGGCACGGGGATGGACGCTGCCACCCGTGCCCGCATCTTCGAGCCGTTCTTCACGACCAAAGGGCCGGGCAAGGGCACCGGGCTCGGCCTGGCCGTGGTGTCGCGCATCGTCGAGCAGAGCGCCGGCCACATCGAGGTCGACAGCGCGCCGGGACGCGGGACCACCTTCACGATTCACTTCCCCCGTGTGGAGAAGCCGCACGGCACCGTGGGACAGGACCTCGCCGCGGGGCCGGCCCGGGGCACCGAGGTGATCCTGATGGTCGAGGATGACGACGGGGTCCGGGCGCTGGCGCGGGAGGGTCTCGAGAGCTACGGCTACACGGTGCTGGAGGCGCGGCATGCGGCCGAGGCGCTGGCGATCGCCGAACGGGACCGCCGGCCCATCCAATTGCTCATCACGGACGTCGTGATGCCCGACCGTGGCGGGCCGCAGCTCGCGGCGCGGCTGACCGCGCAACGGCCGGAGATGAGCGTGCTCTACGTGTCCGGCTATCCGGGCGACGCCCTGGTCGAGACGTGGCGTTCCGACCCCGCGGTGGCATTTCTTCCGAAGCCATTCACCCCGGCGGGGCTCGCCCGCAAGGTCCGCGACCTCCTGGGCCCGGCGGCCTCGACGGCCCCGCAGGAGAGCCGCCCGTGAGGGCACGTGAGGAGACGCCGCCCCGAGGGTTCACGCTCGCCGAGGTCCTCGTCGCCACATCGTCGTGGGCCTCACGGGCGGCGGGTGTGCGCGGGGCATCGCTGGTGGACGAGTTTTCGCTCCGGCACCAGGAAGAAGATCGCCTGCGCCACCAGAATCGGCTGGCCGCACCATGCACAGAGCAGAGGATCGCTCGCTCGCGGCGCGCGCACGCTCGGCATGGTCGTCGCGTCCTCGCGCCCCGTCATCTCGCTTGGCCCTCCCTCTCGCTCGAGAGCAGAGCAAGCGCGATGCCAGCCGATGATTCGCGCGAGAACACCAATGATCTCGTGCCGCTCACGGCTGCCCTCGAGGACCTTGACGGAGCCAGATTGACAAGTCGGGCAGGGCGCGTTGCCACGGATGTCGGGCGGCATCTCGGGACGGGCCCTGCGTCCCGATACCGGCCCGCGGCTACGCGACCGCATCGCGCGCGGGCACCGGGGGCGGGGTCGCCGTGGCGATCGCCGCGCCCGCGAGCGCCACCAGCACGGCCAGCGCGCAGCCGCCCGCGAACGTCCCCGTGAGATCCCGCACCCAGCCGGTCACCGCGGGCCCGACGATCGCGCCGACGAAGCAGATGGAGTTGAAGAGGCCGAAGGCCGCGCCGAGGTCCGCGGCCCGGACCAGCTCGCCGAGCAGCGCGTAGGCCGAGCCCCAGATCCCCCAGACGAAGAAGGCGGCGAGCGCCAGCGTCACACCGACGCCCGGCGACGAGCCCCGCGCCAGCGCCAGCGCCATCGCGCCCATGCTCGCGGCGAGCGCGACGAGACCCGTGGCGACGATCGTCCGGTGCCGGACGCCGCGCCGGCGCAGGCGGTCGTCCGCCCAGCCGCCCGTGACCAGCCCCGCCACGGCGGCGAGCCCCTGCACGCCCGCGAGCGTGCCCGCCCGGGCGAGCCCGTGCACGCCCGTCTCGAGGAAGAACATCGGCGCCCACGTCGCCAGCACGAACTGGACGTAGATGCCGCAGGCGCCGGCGGCGCCGAGCACCCACACCGCGCCCGTGCCGAGCACCGCGCGCAGCCGGGGCCAGAGCGCGGCTGCGTCGGAGGACGCCGGCGTCCGCGGCACCCAGCGGGCGATCGCGAGCGCGGCCGCGAGCGGCCCCAGCGCGAACAGGAACAGCACCGCGCGCCAGGACAGCGCGTCGGCGAGGACGCCGCCGAGCGCGAGCCCGAGCGCGATGCCGAGGCCCGGGCCGGTGAACGACACGCCCTGGCCGAGGCCGATCTTCTCGCGCGGCGTGAGGGCGGCGATGATCGCGCGGTCGTTCGAGAAGAGCGACCCCTGCCCCACGCCGGTGGCCAGCCGGGCGACGAGCAGGGCCCCGAACGACCCGGCGAGCCCGGTCAGCGCCGTCGCGGCGGCGACACCGACCAGCCCGAGCACGAGGACCCGGCGCCGGCCGAACCGGTCGCCGAGCAGTCCGGCCGGGATCTGCAGCGCGATGTAGGCCCAGAAGAAGGCCGAGGCCAGGGCGCCCGCCTGCGTGTACGACAGCTCGAGCTCCCGGATGATCGGCGGCAGCAGCGCCGAGAACCCGACGCGGATCGCGAAGTTCGCGGCCCACGCGAGGACGAAGAGCAGCCAGACGACGACGTAGGACGGCGGCACGCGGCGGCGCCTCTAGCCCGGGACGCCCGGGACGCCGCCCCTCACGAGCGGATCATCGTCAGCAGCATCTTGAACCGCGCGGGCGCCCGGACCGCGTGGGGCTGGTGCGCGGGCATCAGGATCAGGTCGCCCGCGCGCAGCCGGTGCGGCCGGCCCGCGATCGTGACCTCGGCCTCGCCCTCGAGCACCTGGACGAGCGCGTCGTAGGGCGCCGTGTGCTCGCTGAGCTCCTGCCCCGCGTCGAAGGCGAAGAGCGTGACGTTGCCCGCCGCCTGCTTCAGCACGATGCGGCTCACCACGGCGCCGTCCTGGTAGGCGACCAGGTCCACCGCGCGGCTCGCGCCCTCCGGGCTCTGCTCGGCCATGCTCCCTCTCCTCTCCCTCGCGCGCGGCGGCGCGCGCGTTACTCCGCGGCGACGACCGCCGGCCAGCCGTCGGCGGCCAGGCGCTGCGCCGCCGCGGCGGCCTCGTCGCGCGTCGCGTAGCGGCCGACGCGGACGCGCCAGACCGTCTGGCCCGCGACGTCGGCGCGCTCGACCCGCGCGCCCGGCCACGCGCGCTCGAGCCGCTCGCGGAGCGCCCCCGCGCGCGCCTGGGACGTGAGCGCGGCGACCTGGACGGCGAACGTGCCGCGCGCCGCCGCCGCGGGCGTGGCGCCGCCCGGGAGCGCGACGACGCGCACGCGCACCGGGATCACGCCGGGCCCGACCGCGCCGAGCACGCGCGCCGCCGCGGCCGAGAGGTCGAGGATCCGGTCGTCCACGAACGGGCCGCGATCGGTGATGCGCACCTCGGCGGTGCGCCCGTCGAGCCGGTTCTCGACCAGCACCCACGTGCCGAAGGGCAGCGTGCGGTGGGCGGCGGTCATCTGCTCCATGTCGTAGACCTCGCCGCTCGCCGTGCGGCGCCCGTGGTAGGGGTGGCCGTACCACGAGGCGGTGCCCGTCTCCTCCCAGCCGGCGGCGACGGGCGGCGGCGGCGCCGTGACGACGGCGCGCGCGCAGCCGGCGGCGAGCGCGAGGGTCCACACGAGCGCGGCCGCGCGGACTCGGTGTTCCATCGTCGAGGACGATTCTCGCACGGCGGCGCGCCTTGACAGGCCTCCTCCCGCGCTCCTAGACTGCCCCCGACGTCGCGCAGTGCCGGGTCCGACCGCTCCGGGAGTGCCGCATGTCCCTGGACCGGATCTTCGGACAGCCTTTCGATGCCCTCGCCGACCACCGGGGTGGCCCGCGGGGGCATGCGTGTCTCAGCCCTCCAGGAGGTGCGCCATGAGCATCGTCGCGATCTCCGACACGACCGGGAGCCTGGGCAGCGAGATCGGCCGCCGCGTGGCCGCCGCGAAGGGCTACACCCTCGCGGATCGCGAGATCATCGCCAAGACGGCCGAGCGCTTCCACGAGGGGGTGGTCGAGCTCACGCACGTCACCGAGGAGCGGCCGACGCTCTGGGAGCGCCTGACCGACAGCCAGCACCGCTACATGACGTACGTCGAGGCGGTCCTGCTCGAGATGGCCTCCCGCGACGACGTCGTGCTGCTCGGCCGCGGCGCGGCCGTGATCCTCCGCGGGATCCCGCACGTCGTGCGCGTGCGCACCTGCGCGCCGGAGGACGTGCGCGCGGAGCGGCTCCAGAACGCGCAGGGGCTCACGCGCGAGGCGGCGCTCGACGCCGTGCGCGAGAGCGACCGCGAGCGCGGCGCGCGGCTCAAGTTCCTCTACCACGTGGACTGGGACGACCCGCTCCTCTACGATCTCGCGCTCAACACGGCACGCCTGGACGCCGAGCAGGGCGCGCAGCTCATCCTGGGGCTCCTGGAGGACCGCCGCTTCCGGTCCACCGACGAGGCGCGGCGGCGGCTCGGCGACCTGAGCCTCGGCGCGCAGGCGAAGGCGACGCTGCTCGCGGACCCGGCGACGCGCCCGCACCAGGTCTACGTCGCCTGCCACGACGGCAGCGTGACGCTCACCGGCAGCGTGCACGACGAGGCGGCGCGGCAGGCGGCGGAGCGGGCCGTGCGGGCGATCCCGGGCGTCACCGGCGTGCTGAACGACATCGTCACCGCCCCGAGCGGGCGGAGCCTGGCCGGACGGATCTGACCGCGGACGCGCTTCAGCGCATCGCGCGGGGTGTCAGGCGCTCGAGCCCGTCCATGTACGGGCGGAGCTCCGGCGGGATCGTCACGGTGCCGTCCGCGTCCTGGTAGTTCTCGAGGATCGCGATCAGGGTGCGGCCGACGGCGAGGCCCGAGCCGTTCAGCGTGTGGACGTACTCGGCCTTGCCGCCGGCTGCGGGGCGGTAGCGGATCTCCGCCCGGCGCGCCTGGAACGCCTCGCAGTTGGAGCACGAGGAGATCTCGCGGTACCGGCCCTGCGCCGGCAGCCACACCTCGATGTCGTAGCTCTTCGCGGCCTGGAACCCCATGTCCCCGGCGCAGTGGAGCACCAGCCGGTACGGGATCTCGAGGCGCCGCAGCACCTCCTCGGCGTTCAGCACCATGGACTCGAGCTCGGCGTCGGACTGGGCGGGCGTCGCGAGCTTCACCAGCTCGACCTTGTCGAACTGGTGCTGGCGGATCATGCCCTTCACGTCCTTGCCGTACGTCCCCGCCTCGCGCCGGTAGCACGGCGTGAAGCAGACGTAGCGGCGCGGCAGCGTCGCCTCCGCGAGGATCTCCCCCGTGTGCAGCGCCGTCACCGGCACCTCGGCGGTCGGGATCATGTAGAGCGTCCGGTCCTCGTCGGGCTCGACGGTCTTGAAGAGCTGCTCCTCGAACTTCGGCAGGAGCCCGTTGTTCTGCATCGTGGCGGAGCTGACCAGGTGGGGCACCCACACCTCGGTGTACCCGTGCTCGCGCGTGTGCAGGTCGAGCATGAACTGGGCGAGCGCCCGCTCCAGCCGGGCCGCCGGGCCCCAGAGCACCGTGAAGCGCGCCTTCGCCATCCTCGCCGCGCGGGAGAAGTCGAGGAGGCCCAGCGCCTCGCCGAGCTCGTCGTGGGGCTTCGGTGTGAAGGCGAGCCGGCGCGGCGCCCCCGAGTCGCGCACCACGACGTTCTCGGCCTCGGTCCGGCCCGGGGGCACGGAGGGGTCGGGGAGGTTCGGGAGCTGCAGCAGCACTTGGTCGCGCTCACCCCGGACCTGCCGGAGCTCGCCCTCGAGCCGCTTGATGCGTTCGCCGAGTTCTCGTGCTGACGCTTGTTCGTTCGCGGCGTCTCCGCCGCGCCGCCTTACCACCGCGGCAATGTACTCGGTGGCGCGGTTGTGCTGGGCCTTGAGGTCTTGAGTCTCGCGGTCCAGCCGGCGGCATGTGGCGTCCAGCGCGAGCACGCTCTCCACGAGCTCGGCGCCGCCGCGGTCGGCGAGCCCGCGCCGGACCGCGTCGGGCTGCTCGCGGATCAGCCGGAGGTCGAGCACGGGGCTACTGCCCCTCGGGCGCCGCCTGCTCGGCCTCGACGCGGGCGATCGAGCCGACGCGGTCGTCGGCGTCGATGTCGATGATGCGCACGCCCATCGTGTTGCGGCCCTGGGACGACACGTCGTCCGCGTGCATCCGGATCATCTTGCCCTTGGTGGTGACGACGAGGAGGTCGTCGCCAGAGCGCACCTGGAGCATGCCGACGACGGTGCCGTTGCGGCCGCCGGTCTTGATGTCGATGATCCCCTTGCCCTTGCGGCCCTGGAGCCGGTACTCCTCGAGCGGGGTCCGCTTGCCGAAGCCGCGCTCGGTCACCGTGAGGATCTGCGCGCCCTCCTGCACGACGTCGGCCGCGATCACCGCGTCGTCCTCGAGCTCGATGCCCTTGACGCCGGCGGCGCCCCGGCCCATCGGGCGCACCTGCTCCTCGGCGAAGCGGATGATCATCCCCTGGCGCGTCGCGATCATCACCTCGCGCTGGCCGTCGGTGCGCCGGGCCGTCATGACCTCGTCGCGGTCCTCGAGCCCGATCGCCTGGATGCCGCCCGCGCGCGGGTGCGCGTAGGCGTCGAGGTCGGTCTTCTTGACCTTGCCCTGCTTGGTGGCGAACAGGACGTAGCCGCCGGCGGCGAAGTCGCGGACCGGCACGCACGTCGCCACCCGCTCGGCCTCGCCCAGCGAGAGGAGGTTCACCATCGCCTTGCCCTTGGCCTGGCGCCCGCCCTCGGGGATCTCGTGCACCTTGAGCCAGTGGACCTTGCCGAGGTTGGTGAAGAAGAGCAGGTAGGCGTGCGTCGAGGCCACGAACAGGTCCTCGACGACGTCCTCCTCCTTCGTCTCCATGCCCGTGACGCCCTTGCCGCCGCGCCGCTGGCTCCGGTAGGCCTCGACGTGCGTCCGCTTGATGTAGCCCGAGCGCGTGATCGTGACGACCATCTCCTCGTCGGCCAGGAGGTCCTCGATCGTCAGCTCGGTGGTCTCGGTGAGGATCTCCGTGCGCCGCGCGTCCCCGTACTCCTCCCTGATCGCGAGCAGCTCCTGCCGGATGATCGCCATCAACTTCACGTCGGACGCGAGGATGCCCTTCAGCTCCTCGATGAGCGCGAGCGTCTGTTCGTGCTCCTCGACCACCTTGTGCCGCTCGAGCTGCGTCAGGCGCTGCAGCCGCATGTCGAGGATGGCCCTGGCCTGGATCTCGCTGAGGTCCAGGCGCGACATCAGGGCGTCCTTCGCGGCGTCGGGGCTCTCGGCCTGGCGGATCAGGCGGATCACGAGATCGAGCTGCTCGACGGCCTTCCGCAGGCCGGCGAGGATATGGGCCCGCTCCTCGGCCCGCGCCAGGTCGAAGCGCGTGCGCCGCGTGACGATCTCGCGCCGGAAGCGGACGAACGCCTCGAGCATCTCCTTGAGGGGCACGATCTGCGGGCGCCGGTCGACCAGCGCGAGCATGATGATGCCGAACGTCGTCTGCATCTGGGTGTGCTTGTAGAGCTGGTTCATCACGATCTGCGGGATCTCGCCGCGGGCCAGCTCGAGCACCACCCGGATGCCCTCGCGGTTCGACTCGTCGCGGATCTCGGAGATGCCGTCGAGCTTCTTGCCGCTCTTGAGCTCGGCGATCTTCTCGATGAGGCTGGCCTTGTTCACCTGGTACGGCAGCTCGGTGATGATGATCGCCTCGCGGCCGCCCCGCATCTTCTCGGCGTGCGCCTTCGCGCGCAGCGTGATCGTCCCGCGGCCGGTCGTGTACGCCTCGCGGATGCCGCCGGTGCCGTAGATGTAGCCCCGCGTCGGGAAGTCCGGCCCCGTGATGATCTGCATCAGCTGCTCGCTGCTCGTGTCCGGCCGGTCGATCAGCGCGACGAGCCCGTCCACGACCTCGGAGAGGTTGTGCGGCGGGATGTTCGTCGCCATGCCGACGGCGATGCCGGCCGAGCCGTTGACGAGCAGGTTCGGCACCCGCGTCGGGAGGACGATCGGCTCCTGGAGCGACTCGTCGAAGTTCGGCGCGAAGTCGACGGTGTCCTTCTCGATGTCGGCCAGCATCTCGTGGGCGATCTTGGCGAGGCGCGTCTCGGTGTAGCGCATGGCGGCCGGCGGATCGCCGTCGATCGAGCCGAAGTTCCCCTGCCCGTCCACGAGGGGATACCGGAGCGAGAACTCCTGGACCATCCGGACGAGGGCCTCGTACACGGGCGAGTCCCCGTGGGGATGGTACTTGCCGAGGACTTCGCCGACGACGCGTGCCGACTTCTTGTAGGCGCGGTTCCAGGTGAGCCCGAGCTCCTGCATCGCGTACAGCACGCGCCGGTGAACGGGCTTGAGGCCGTCGCGGATGTCCGGCAGCGCGCGGCCGACGATGACGGACATCGCGTAGTCCAGGTAGGACTTCCGCATCTCCTCTTCGATCGGGACCGGGACCTGACGCTCGTTCGGCACGGGACTCTCTTCCTCGGGCGGGTTAGATGTCCAGGTTCGCCACGTCCAGCGCGTAGCGCTCGATGAACTCGCGGCGGGGCTCGACGGCGTCCCCCATGAGCACGGTGAACATCTGATCCGCGCCGACCGCGTCCTCCATCGTGACCTTGAGGAGCGTGCGCGTCTCCGGGTTCATCGTGGTCTCCCAGAGCTGCTCGGGGTTCATCTCGCCGAGGCCCTTGTAGCGCTGGAAGCTGGCGCCCTGCCGCGAGCGCCCGAGCGCGAGCGCCAGCAGGGCCTCGAGGCTCGCGACCGGCGTCTCGCGGTCGCCGTCGCCGAGGAGCGTGAGCGGGCCCTTGGCCGCCGCCGCGACCTTGTCCCACCGCTCGAGGAGCGTCGCGTAGTCCGCCGACTTGAAGAGGTCGGTGCCGAACGTGAGCGCGGGCGGACCGGCGATCGTCACCCGGTGGCCGTCGCCGTTCTCGGCGGCGTCCACCTGGACCGTGTAGCCGTTGATCGCCGCCGCGGCGCCCTTGATCGCCTCGGCGATCTCGTCGTGGCCCACGCCCCGCTTCGTGCCGCGGAACCTGTTCCGGACCAGCTCGGCCAGGATCGGCGCGGGCACGCCCCGCTTGACCAGCTTGCCGAAGAGCGCCCGGTACTCGAGGCCCGTGCGCAGCAGCTCGAGGAGCGGCTCGCCCGTGAGCGGCGCCTTCGTCCCCGGCACCTTCACCCGCGCGCCCTCCACCCAGGCCGCCAGGAAGAAGTCCTCGAACTCGCGCTCGGACATCAGGTACTTCTCGACCTTGCCCCGCTTGACCTTGAACAGGGGCGGCTGGGCGATGAACAGGTGGCCGGCCTCGATCACCGCGTTCATGTGGCGGAAGAAGAACGTGAGCAGCAGCGTCCGGATGTGGGCGCCGTCGACGTCGGCGTCCGTCATCAGGATGATCTTGTGGTAGCGGAGCTTCGTCAGATCGAACTCGTCGGTGCCGATGCCCGTGCCCAGCGCGGAGATCAGCAGCCGGATCTCGTTGTGGGACAGGACCTTGTCGTAGCGCGCCTTCTCCGAGTTGATGATCTTGCCGCGCAGCGGCAGCACGGCCTGCGTGCGCCGGTCGCGCCCCTGCTTGGCGGAGCCGCCGGCGGAGTCGCCCTCGACCAGGAACAGCTCGCGGTACTGCGGCTCGCGCTCCGAGCAGTCGGCGAGCTTCGCCGCGAGCCCCTCGTCGTCCACGCCCTTCTTGCGCGTCAGCTCGCGCGCCTTGCGGGCCGCCTCGCGCGCCTGGGCCGCGCGCACGATCTTGTCGGCGATCTTCCGCGCGGTGGTCGGGTCCTCCTCGAAGGCCTCGCCGAGCTTGTCGTTGACGATCTGCTGGACGAGGCCCTTGACGTCCGTGTTGCCGAGCTTGGCCTTCGTCTGGCCCTCGAACTGCGGCTCGGGCAGGCGCACCGACACGACCGCGCAGAGGCCCTCGCGCACGTCGTCGCCGGTCACCCCGGCCTTGAAGTTCTTGAGGAAGCCGTTGGCCTGCGCGTAGCTCGAGAGCGTGCCGGTCAGCGCCGCCCGGAAGCCGGTCAGGTGCGTGCCGCCCTCGCGCGTGTTGATGGTGTTGGCGAACGAGAAGACGCTCTCCTGGTAGCCGTCGTTGTACTGCAGCGCCACCTCGACCTCGATGTCGCCCTTCTTGCCCTCGAAGAACAGCACCTTCGGGTGGATCGGCGTCTTGTTCTGGTTCAGGTGCTTGACGAACTCGATGATCCCGCCCCGGTAGAAGAAGGTGTGGCTCCGGGCGTCGCGCTCGTCCTCGATGACGATCTTGAGCCCGCGGTTGAGGAACGCCATCTCGCGCAGCCGCGTCGCCAGCGTGTCGAAGGAGAACGCGGTCTCCTCGAAGATCTTGGCGTCCGGCTTGAAGCGGATGATCGTGCCGGTCTTCTTCGTCGTGCCGGTCGCCGCGAGCGGCCCCGTCGGCACGCCGTACTCGTAGCGCTGCGACCACTCCTTGCCGCCGCGCCGGATCTCGACCTCGAGCCACTCGCTGAGCGCGTTGACGACCGAGATGCCCACGCCGTGCAGGCCGCCCGAGACCTTGTACGCCGAGTGCTCGAACTTGCCGCCCGCGTGGAGCACGGTCAGCACGACCTCGGCGGCCGCCTTGCCGCTCTCCTTGTGGACGTCCACGGGGATGCCGCGGCCGTTGTCGCCGACGGAGCACGAGCCGTCGGAGTGCAGGATGACCTTGATGTGGTCGCAGAACCCGCCGAGCGCCTCGTCCACGGAGTTGTCCACGGCCTCGTACACGAGGTGGTGCAGCCCGTAGGCGCTCGTGTCGCCGATGTACATGGCGGGGCGCTTGCGGACGGCCTCGAGCCCCTCGAGAACCTTGATGTCGCTCGCCGTGTAGGTCTCGGCGCTCATGCGGCGAAGATCCCTCCCCCGTTGACGTCGAAGACGGCGGCGCCGGCTGCCCCCAGGGGCTCCGGCGTCGTCAGGAACACCTGCTCCGCCGCGCCGAGCTCGCGCAGGACCAGCTCGCGCACGCGCGGGTCGAGCTCCGAGAGCGCGTCGTCGAGCAGCAGCACCGGCGCGGTCCCTGCGGCCTCGGTCACCGGCAGCACCTCGGCCAGGCGCAGCGCGAGCGCGACCAGCCGCTGCTGGCCGCGCGAGCCGAACGTCCGCGCGTCCGCGCCGTCGATCTCGAGCGCCAGGTCGTCGCGGTGCGGGCCGACCAGCGTCTGGCCGAGCCGCGCCTCGTGGTGCCGCGCGCGCGCGAGCGCCTCGAGGAGCGCCCGTGGCTCGGCGGCCTCGCCGAGCGCGGTGCGATAACGGATCTCGACCTTCGAGTGCCCCGCCGCGAGCGCGCTCCAGACGCGCGCGAGCTCCGTCTGGAGCGCCGCCACCGCGCGGCGGCGCCGCGCGATCAGCTCCATGCCGCTCGTCGCGAGCTGCTCGCTCCACGGCTCGAGCCGCGCGTCGAGCCCCGGCTCGCGCCGGTGCGCCTGGAGGATCCGGTTCCGCCGCGCGAGGACTTGCCGGTAGCGCACGAGCGTCGCCGCGTGTGTCGGGTAGAGCCGGGCGGCGATGCCGTCGATGAAGCCCCGGCGCGCGCCCGGCGCGCCGTTCACGATCTCGACGTCCTGCCAGCCGAAGGCGATCGCGCGCGCCCACTCCGGCGCGCCCTCGCCCGTCGCCTGCCAGATCCCGTCGCCGCCCCGCAGGAGGGCGCGCCGCACGCTGCGGCGGCTCTCGACGCCGGACGCGCGCCGTGCCAGCTCACCGGTGATGGACGCCGCCTCGACACCCCAGCGCGGGATCTCGCCGATCCGCGAGGTCCGGAACGAGCGCCCCGTGACCAGGAAGCCGAGGGCCTCCAGGAGGTTGGTCTTGCCCTGGGCGTTGGGTCCGACGAGGACGTTCAGCCGCGCTTGCGGGTGAAGCTCCAGGGTGCGATAGCTGCGTACTTCCGACAGCTGCACCCAGGCGATCCTCACCCAGCTAAGCTCCTGTTTTTATTACCGAAATATGCTCCTAGATACGCATAGGCATTATAACACAGCAGTAGCCCTCGTCCTCGACTGTTTTGATCAGTCCGGGGCTCAGCCCGTCCTTGAACTCGAACACGACCTGGTCCTTCTCGACGGCCGAGATCGCGTCCAGGACGTAGCGCGAGTTGAAGCCGATCGTGAGCTCCTCGCCCGCGTACTCGACCTCCAGGATCTCCTCCGCCTCGCCGAGCTCCTGGCTCGAGGCGGACAGCCGGAGCGTCGCCGGCGCGAGGGTGAGCTTCACCGGCTTGTTGCGCTCCTCGGCCATCACGGCGACGCGCCGCAGCGCGGCGGCCAGGACCGAGCGCCCGATGACCAGCTTGCCCGGGTGGTTCTTCGGGACGACCGCCTCGTAGTTCGGGAACTGCCCCTCGATCAGCCGCGCCGTCATGACGAAGTTGGGCATCTGGAGCACGAACTGGTTGTCGGTGATCGCGATCTGCACGTCCTCGCCCGCGCCGAGCACGCGCTCGAGCTCGTTCACGGCCTTGCGCGGCACGATCCCGCTGGCGCCGCCGACCCCCGTCCCGAGGCTCCGCATCGAGATCGCGAGCCGGTGGCCGTCGGTCGCGACGAGCCGGACGTCCTTGCCCTGGAACGTGAAGAGGATGCCGTTGAGCGCGTAGCGCGTCTCGTCGTGGGACACCGCGAACTTCGTCTGCGCGAGCATCTCGCGCAGGGTCCTGGCGTCCAGCGTGACCCACGACGCAGGGGTGGCGGGCACGACCGCCGGGAAGTCGTCCGGCGCGAGGCCGACGAGCTTGTACGTGGCGCCGCCGCAGCGGAGGCTCACCGTGGCGTTCTCGCCGACCCGCAGGGCCACCGCCGCGGCGGGCAATTCCTTCACGATCTCGGCCAGCTTGCGCGCGGAGACCGTGATCGCGCCCGGCGAGGCGACCCTGGCGGGCACGCCCACGCGGGCGCCGACCTCGAGGTCGGTCGCCGTCAGGCGGACCGTCTCGCCTTCGGCCTCGACGAGCACGTTCGCCAGGATCGGCAGTGTCTGGCGCGGCTCGACGATGTTCTGCACCATCTGCAGACCCCGGAGGAACGCGTCGCGGTCAAGTACGACTTCCATGCAGTTCTCCATGGTGGAAGAAAGAGAAAGACAACAGCGTAGGCGTAGTAGTCGTCGAGCGGTGTGGACGGCGGGGAATCGCGTCAAGTGCGCGCGGCGCCGGCGCTCTCTCGGGGCGCGCGCCGGGGATAAGCGTGTGGAGGCCCCGGGAAGCGCGGTGGATCACAGCGTGATGCCCTGGATAAGGGTGTCCACGGTCTTGCGTAACTTGGGGTCTTCCTGGAGCAGCGTCTGCAGCTTGTCCACGGCGTGCAGCACCGTGGTGTGGTCCTTGCCGCCGAAGGCGCGGCCGACCTCGGACAGGGACGCGTGCGTGAGCTGGCGCGCGAGGTACATCGCGATCTGGCGGGGGAAGGAGATGGCGCGCGTCCGGCTCTTCGCCTTGAGATCCGAGATCTTGATGCCGAAGAAGTCCGAGACCTTGCGCTGGATCTGCTCGATCGTGATGACCTTCTCCTCCTCGCCCCACAGCTCGCCGAGGACCTCCTGGGCGAGGTCGACCGACATCTCCCGGCCCGTGAGGGCGCAGAAGGCGATCATCCGGGTCAGCGAACCCTCGAGCTCGCGGATGTTCGACTTGATCCGGCTCGCGATCAGGTAGGCGACGTCGTCGCCGAGGCGCACGCGCTCGACGGCGGCCTTCTTCTTGAGGATCGCGACGCGCGTCTCGAAGTCCGGCGGCTGGATGTCGGCGATCAGCCCCCACTCGAACCGCGAGCGGAGGCGCTCCTCGATCTCGGGGATGTCCTTGGGCGAGCAGTCGCTCGACACGACGATCTGCTTGCTCGACTCGTGGAGGTCGTTGAAGGTGTGGAAGAACTCCTCCTGCGTGCGCTCCTTGCCCGAGATGAACTGGATGTCGTCCATCAGCAGCAGGTCGATCGTCCGGTAGCGGGCGCGGAACTCGGCGGTGCGGTCGTAGCGGATCGCGTTGATCAGCTCGTTCGTGAACCGCTCCGAGGACAGGTAGACGACCGACTTCTCCGGGAAGAGGCGGGCGGTCTGGTGGCCGACGGCGTGCAGGAGGTGCGTCTTGCCGAGGCCGACCCCGCCGTAGATGAAGAGCGGGTTGTAGGCGCGCGACGGCATCTCGGCGACCGCCTGGCAGGCGGCCTGGGCGAACTGGTTGGAGGAGCCGACGACGAACGTGTCGAACGTGTAGCGGAGGTTCAGCCCCTCGACGGTGCCGCCGCCCGCCGCCCGCGGCTTGGCCGGCGCCGGCGCGGCGAGGGCCTCGTCCACGACCAGGGACACGCGCGGGCGACCGCCGACGCACTCCTGGGCGGCCTGCTGCAGCGCGTCGAGGTGATGCTGGGCCAGCCAGTCGCGCGTGAACGGGTTGGGGGCGGCGATCCGGAGGTGATCCCCCTCGACGGCGACGAGCCGACAGGGGCGAAACCAGTTCTCGACCACCGCGGCCGGGACCTTGCGGGAGACGGAGTCGAGGAGGCGAGCCCAAAGGCTGTCCAGCACGGTCTAGACCTCACTTACGCACAGGGTTATCCACAGGTGTGGATAGCCCAAGACGCCTTGTCTGATCGGAGTATCCGCGCTGGAGCGCGCGCACATCGGGACAAAACACCTCGCCGACGATTCAGTCGCTCAGTGGATGGCGGACTCTAGCACGAGCGCGCGGAAGGCCGCAAGGACGTTCGTCGGTTGACTCCCTCGGATGTGCTGTCTACACTGTTGCGATTCGACGATTGTAAGGGGGGGAGCCTCGTTCATGAAGCGGACGTTCCAGCCGAACGTGCGGCGGCGGAAGAAGACGCACGGATTCCGCGAGCGGATGAAGACCAAGGGCGGGCGGAAAGTGCTCAAGCGCCGGCGCGCGAAGGGGCGGAAACGGCTGACCGTCTGACAGGCGGCCTTCCTCGGCACGAGCGGTTGACCACCAGCGCCGGCATTCAGGCGCTCTTCCAGCGGGGCAAGCGAATTGATCGGCCGTCGATGATCGTGCTCTGGCGTGAGACGGTCGAGCCGCGTCGCGTGGGCTTCGCCGTGAGCCGGCAGGTCCGCGGCGCCGTGGCGAGGAACCGCGCGCGGCGGCGTCTGCGCGCCGCGTATCGCGTGGCCCGCGACGCGGCGCCGGCGTGCGTGGCCCTGGTGATCGTCGGCCGGCCCGCGGCGCTGCGCGCCCGCTTCGCCGCGCTCGTCGCCGAGCTGCGCGAGGCGCTGGCGACGATGCCGGGCGGGCGCGCATGACGCGCGCCACGCGCGCGGCCGTGGGGGTCGTGGCCGCCTACCAGCGGCTCGTGTCCCCCCTGCTCCCGCGCGCCTGCCGCTTCGCGCCGACCTGCTCGGAGTACGCGCGCCGGGCACTCGCCGAGCACGGCCTGGCGCGCGGCGCGTGGCTCGCCGTGCGGCGGCTCACGCGCTGCCAGCCATTTCACCCGGGAGGGTACGACCCGCCGCCGCCCAAGGGGGGGCGGGCTTCATGATGGAACGACGAACGCTGATCGCAATGGTCCTGGCCATGGCGCTGCTGGCCCTGAACTTCTGGGTCATGGATCGCTTCTTCCCGCAGAAGCCGCCGCAGAAGACGGTGGCACCCACGCCCGCTCGGGAGACGCCGCCGCCGGCGCCTGCGCCGGTCGCCGCGGTCCCGGCGGGCCCCGTGGTCCCACCAGCGGCCGCGCCCAGCCCGGCTCCGCCCGCGCCCCGCCCGCCGCAGCGATTGGCGACCGTGCGGACGCCCCTCTACCGGGCCGTGGTTTCGAGCGAGGGCGGCAAGCTCCAGGACCTGACCCTCAACTACCGGGGCGAGAAGCCCATGGTCATCGTGGGCGACCTCGGGCCCGCGGGGCTCCTGGTCGGCGACGCCGGCGCCCCGGCCGAGCCCCTGCCCATGACGCTCAGCACCGAGGCGCTCACCGTCGGCGCCGCGAAGCCCGCGAGCCTCGTGCTCACGGGCGAGACGGTGGGCCTCCGGGTCAGGCAGACCCTCGAGTTCAGCCCCGAGAGCTACACGATCGCGGCGAGCATCCGCGTCGAGAACACCGGGCCGGCGGCGCGCCGGGTCTCGGTCGAGCTCCCCTGGGCGTCGCGGGTCACGTGGGCGGACGCGAAGGAGAAGTTCCCCGGCCAGTATCCGATCGAGATGGTGTGGTCCCTCGACGGCAGAGCCGATCGGGCGCCACACGCGATGACGCCGAGCCTCGAGGGCATCGAATCCTCCCCGAGGCTCGACCGGGAGGGCGACTGGGTCGCGATCGGGAGCGTCTGGTACCTGGCGGCGCTCATGCCCAAGGCCGGCGGCTTCCGGCTCCACGCGGCGTTCGAGAAGCCCGAGGCGCAGAAAGACGCGCCGCAGACGCCCGCGGGCCGCGCGACCATCGCCGTCCGGGCGACGCCGGAGATCCGTCCGGGTCAGCCCTGGGAAGGCCGCGTCGTCATCTACGCCGGGCCGAAGGAGTACCACCGGCTGGACGCGCTCGGGCTGCAGGACACGATCAACTTCGGCGGGTTCCCCCTGCCCTGGTACTGGGGCGGCCTCCCGATGCGGTGGTTCGGCGTCCCCATCCTGCTGCTGATGAACTGGGTCTACGACTACGTCGGCAACTACGGGATCGCGATCATCCTGCTGACCATCGTCTCGAAGGTCCTGTTCTACCCGCTGACGGTCAAGAGCCTGCGATCCATGAAGGCGATGCAGGCGCTCCAGCCCCAGATCAACGCCCTGCGCGCCAAGCACCAGAAGGACCCGCAGCGGCTGCAGCGCGAGACGATGGAGCTGTATCGCAAGCACGGCGCGAATCCGCTCGGCGGCTGCCTGCCGATGGTCGCGCAGGTCCCGATCTTCTACGCCCTCTACATCGCGCTCTCGGTCGCGGTCGAGCTGCAGAACGCGGCCTTCCTCTGTTTCGGAACCTTCTTCGGCAAGAACCTGTGGATCTGCGACCTCGCGGCCTACGACCCGACCTACGTCCTGCCGATCCTCATGGGCATCACGATGTTCGTCCAGCAGAAGCTGCAGCCGACGGTGGGCGACCCGCGGCAGGCGAAGATGATGCTGATGATGCCCATCGTGTTCACGTTCATGTTCCTCAACCTGCCCTCGGGGCTCGTTCTGTACTGGACGGTGTCCAACGTCCTGCAGATCGCCCAGCAAAAGCTGATGGACCGGCCCGCGCGGTCGCGGGCCACGCGCGAGGCGAAGGACGCCGGCCGCGCCTGAGACGGTTGCCCGGGAGCTCCTCGGCCGGGCCGCCCCAGCGCTCCTGGGCCGCCCGCTGTCCCAGATCGAGCACGATCTGTTCGCCAAATACCTGAATCTATTGGTGCAATGGCAGAAGACGCAACGGCTTGTGGGCTCGAGCGAGCCGGCGTGGATCGTCGAGAACCTCTTCCTGGACAGTCTCCTGTTCCTGCGAGTGCTCCCCCCGGGAGTCGCCACTCTCCTCGACCTCGGCTCAGGAGCCGGCCTGCCGGGGATTCCGCTCAAGATCGTGAAGCCGGCGATCGAGCTCGTCCTCGTGGAGTCGCGACGGCGCCGCGCCTCGTTCCTCTCGGCCGCGGTCAGAGAGCTCGGGCTGCAAGGCGCTCGTGTGATCAGCGGGCGAGCCGAGGACCTCGGCGCCGAGCTTGCGGGACGCTTCGACGCCGTCGTCATGCGCTGCGCTGGCGATGTGAGCCAGTTCCTGCCGCTGGGCGCACGGCTCGTGAGGCGCGGGGGCGTCGTCGTGGCCTCTGGCCCCCCCGCCCCGACCACCCTCGCCATGGGCGATTGGGTGGAGGTCGAAGGCGTCCGCGCCGGCAGCACCCGGCGATTCGCCGTCTATCGCCTCACTTGACGGGCCTGTCGTTTTTGGGGGAAGGTGTTGGTCGTGGAACAAGGACCAAGCACCAATCACCCGTCTGGTGGTATGTTCGTCGTGGAACACTTTCCTGTGGAATCCCGGTGAATGGCCAAGACCCTTGCGGTCGTGAACCAGAAGGGCGGCGTGGGCAAGACCACGACCGCGGTCAATCTCGCCGCCGGCCTGGCTCTCGCCGAGCGCCCTACCCTGCTCGTTGACCTCGACCCTCAGGGCAACGCCACGACGGGCCTCGGTGTCCAGAAGACCGGCCTTTACCCGACGGTCTACCACGTGCTCCTGGGCAACGAGCCCGCCGACAAGGCCATCAGGACAACGGCGCTGGCCCACCTCTCGATCTTGCCCTCGGACATCGACCTGGTGGGCGCCGAGATCGAGCTGGTAGGCCTTGAGCAACGCGAGTGGCGTCTGAGACGCGCGCTCGAGGAGGCGTCCAAGGGATACGAGTGGGTCCTCATCGACTGTCCCCCGTCGCTCGGGCTCCTGACGATCAACGCACTCGTCGCAGCCGATCGCGTGCTCGTGCCGCTCCAGTGCGAGTTCTACGCCCTCGAAGGGCTCACGCACCTGCTCAAGACGGTGAGGCTCGTCCGCGAGCGCCTCAACCCGGGGCTCGAAGTGGAGGGCATCATCCTGACGATGTTCGACGGCCGGACGAGCCTCGCGCTCCAGATCCGCGACGAGGTCCACCGCTACTTCCCGGGCCAGATCTTCGACGCCGTCATCCCGCGCAACGTGCGCCTGACCGAAGCGCCGAGCTACGGCAAGCCTGTCATGCTCCACGATCTCAGGTCGAGCGGCTCGCTCGCGTACCTCGATCTCACACGGGAGGTCCTGACCCATGAATAAGCGCGGGCTCGGTCGCGGCCTTGGCGCCCTGCTCTCCTCCACGCCGGGTGAGGGCGAGGACGCGCTCCTCGAGATCCCGGTCGGTCAGATCGACGTGAACCCGCTTCAGCCAAGAAAAGCCTTTGATTCCAACACGTTGAATGAGCTGGTCGCCTCGATCAGGTCGTCGGGCGTGATCCAGCCGGTGATCGTGCGCCGACTGGGCGCGGGCTACCAGCTCATCGCCGGCGAGCGCCGCTGGCGCGCGGCGCGCCTGGCCGGGCTCGACCGGATCCCCGCGCTCGTGCGGGAGGCCACGGACGCGCAGAGCCTCGAGCTCGCGCTCGTCGAGAACCTGCTGCGCGACGACCTGAACCCGATGGAGGAGGCCGAGGCGTACCAGAACCTGCTCGCGCAGTTCGGCTGGACGCAGGAGGAGCTGGCGCAGCGGATCGGCAAGGACCGCAGCTCCATCGCCAACTGCCTGCGCCTGCTCAAGCTGCCGCAGGCGATCCAGACCGACCTGCGCGCCGGACGGCTCACGATGGGCCACGCGCGCGCGCTGCTCTCGCTGCCGGGCACGGCGGAGCAGCTCCGCCTGCGCGACGAGATCCTCGCGCACGACTGGTCGGTGCGGGCCACGGAGGACACGATCCGCGGCACCGCGGAGCTCGCGCGCGCGCGGGAGGGCAGGCCGCGCAAGGGCCGGCGCCGCTCCGCGGAGCTCGGCGCGCTCGAAGGGGCGCTCCAGAGCGCGCTCATGACGCGCGTGCGGATCACGGGCAACGAGCGCCGCGGCAAGATCCAGATCGTGTACGCGACGGCCGACGAGCTCGAGCGCCTCGCCGACTTGCTCGGCGCGCGACACTGAAGTGCGAGCCGAGCCGCCCTCGGGGCGGGGAGGCGAGCGGAGAGAGAGGGGGCCGTGCGAGCCGAGCCGCCCTCGGGGCGGGGAGGCGAGCGGAGAGAGAGGGGGCCGTGCGAGCCGAGCCGCCCTCGGGGCGGGGAGGCGAGCGAAGGACGAGAGGGGGCCGTGCGAGCCGAGCCGCGGGCGCGGCGGGCGAGAGAGACGACCGGGCGAGCGAACGCGAAGGGGGCGGAGAGGGAGGGCGTGGGCGAGCGCATCGTCGTCGGCATGAGCGGAGGCGTGGATTCGTCCGTCGCCGCCGCGCTCCTCGTGGAGCAGGGCTTCGACGTCGTGGGCGTCACGATGCGCGTCTGGCCCTGGCGCGAGCCCGCGGAGCCCGAGCGGCGCTTCGGCGCGTGCTGCGGCACCGAGGCGGTGGACGACGCCCGGCGCGTGGCGCGCACGCTCGGCATCCCGTACTACGTGCTCGACATGGAGGCCGAGTTCGGGCGCGCCGTCGTCGCCCGCTTCGTCGACGAGTACCGCGCGGGACGGACGCCGGTGCCGTGCGTGGCCTGCAACAGCGACCTCAAGTTCGGCTCGCTGCTCGCGCGCGCCCGCGCCTGGGACGCGGTCGCCGTCGCCACCGGCCACTACGCGCGCGTCGCGCGCGACCCGGCGACCGGCCGCTGGCTCCTGCTCCGCGCCGCCGACGCCCGCAAGGACCAGACCGACTTCCTCTGGCCGCTCGATCAGGCGCAGCTCGCGGCGGCGCGCTTCCCGGTCGGCGCGCTCACGAAGGCCGAGGTGCGTTCCCGCGCGCGGCGCCTCGGCCTCGTGACCGCGGACAAGCCCGAGAGCCAGGAGATCTGCTTCGTGCCCGGCGACGACTACCGCGGCTTCCTCCGGGAGCGCGACCCGGGGATCTTCCGGCCCGGGCCGATCGTGGACCGCGCGGGACGCGAGGTCGGGCGGCACACGGGCGTCGCCGGCTACACGATCGGCCAGCGCCGCGGCCTGGGGCTCGCGACGGGACGCCCGCTCTACGTGGTGGACCTCGACGGTGCACGGGACACCGTCGTGGTCGGGGCGCCCGAAGACCTCGAGCGCACCCGGCTCCACGCGCGGCCGGCGAACTTCATCGCCTGCGCGCCCCCGGCCGAGCCGCTGAGGGTCGAGGCGAAGATCCGGCACAAGCACGCGCCGGCGCCGGCGACCGTGCGGGCGCTCGCCGACGGCGGCGCGGAGGTCGTCTTCGACGAGCCCCAGCGCGCCGTGACGCCGGGTCAGTCGGTCGTCTTCTACCGGGGCGAGGTGGTGGTCGGCGGGGGCGTCATCGAGGACCCCGGATGCTTGACGCCGAGCGTCGTCGCGTGATAGTTTTCACAAACCTTCTGCGGTCATCCCGGGCTCGAGGAGACCTCCGCATGTACCTGCGTGTGCGCGACTGGATGGGTGGGCTCGTGTGCGCCGTCCTGGTCCTGGTCCCGGCCCTCGCGTGGGCGGCCGAGGGCGGCCACGAGGGCGGCGGCCTGATCAACATCGACTGGCGCTCGCTCTCCGTCCAGATGCTCAACTTCGTCGTGCTGCTCGTGATCCTGACCAAGCTCCTCTACCGGCCGTTCCTCGCGAAGATGGAGGAGCGCACGGCCGCGATCAAGAAGTCGCTCGAGGAGGCGCAGGCCGCGCGCGCCGAGGCGGCGCGGCAGCAGGAGGAGAACGAGACGCGGCTGCGCGCGGCGCACGCCGAGGCCGCGAGGATCCGCGAGCAGGGGCTCAAGGAGGCGGCCGAGGAGTCGCGCAAGCAGATGGAGGCCGCGCAGGCCCAGGCCAGGAAGCTCGTCGAGGACACCAGGGCCCAGCTCGACGGGGAGGTCCGGCGCGCGCGCGAGGAGTTGCGGCGCGAGGTCGCCGACCTGGCGACGACGGTCGCCGAGAAGCTCGTGCGCAGGAGCCTCCGCGACGAGGACCACCGGCGGATCGTCGCCGAGGCGATCTCGAAGGTCGGGAGCTGATCGGATGCGGGCGGTCCCGGGCGTCGCGCGCTCGTACGCGAGGGCGCTGTTCGGGCTGGCGCACGAGCGCAACCAGGGCGACGCGGTCGCGCGCGAGCTCGAGACCGTGGTCGCGCTGCTCGTCGGCGAGCCGGCGCTCGGCGAGCTCCTGGCGCGGCCGTGGGTCCCGGCGGGCGCCAAGCGGGACGCCGCCGTCGAGCTCGCACGGCGGCTCGAGGTCTCGGCGCTCACGCGCGACTTCCTGGCGCTCGTCGCCGGGCGCGGGCGCGCGGATCATCTGGCGGCGATCCTCGCCGCCTACCGCGACCTGGCCGACGCCGCGGCGGGCCGCGTGCGCGCCCGCGTGCGCACCGCGGTCGCGCTCGGCGGGGAGGAGCGCGCGGCGCTCGCGCGCCGCCTCGGCGGGGTGCTCGACGACAGGCAGGTCGTGCTCGAGGAGGCGGTGGACCCGGCGCTGCTCGGCGGCTTCATCGCCGAGATCGGCAGCGTGCTGGTGGACGGGAGTCTGGACGGCCAGCTCGCGCGGATGCGTGGCCGCCTCGCGACGGGATAGGACGCAGGGCACGGGCGTGGCGAAGCCCGGGTGCCAGCGCCGCAGGGCACGGGCGTGGCGAAGCCCGGGTGCCCGTGCCCCTAAATAGGAGACAGCCGGAATGATCAAGGCCGGAGAGATCAGCGAGATCATCAAGCGCCAGCTGGCGGGCTACGAGGCGGAGGTCGACGTCCAGGAGGTCGGCCGCGTCATCGAGGTCGGCGACGGGATCGCGCGCATCTACGGGCTCGAGCAGGCGATGGCCGGCGAGCTCCTCCAGTTCCCGGGCGACGTCGTGGGGATGGTGCTCAACCTCGAGCGGGACCAGGTGGGCGCCGTGCTCCTCGGCGAGGACACGGCCATCAAGGAAGGCGACGTCGTCAAGCGCACGAACCGCATCGCGCAGGTGCCGGTCGGCGAGGCGCTCGTGGGCCGCGTCGTGAACGCGCTCGGCCAGCCGGTGGACGGCAAGGGCCCGATCGCCACCAAGGAGTTCCGCCCGATCGAGCGCTACGCGCCGGGCGTCGTGGACCGCCGCTCGGTCAAGGAGCCGCTGCAGACGGGGCTCAAGGCGATCGACTCGATGATCCCGATCGGCCGCGGCCAGCGCGAGCTGATCATCGGCGACCGCGGCACCGGCAAGACCGCCATCGGCGTCGACACGATCATCAACCAGAAGGGCCAGGACGTGTACTGCTTCTACGTCGCGATCGGCCAGAAGCGGTCGACCGTGGCGCAGGTCGTGAAGATCCTCGAGGACTCCGGCGCCATGGTCTTCACGACCGTGATCGTGGCCTCGGCGTCGGAGCCCGCGCCGCTCCAGTACCTCGCGCCGTACGCGGGCGTCACGATGGGGGAGTACTTCCGCGACTCCCGGCGCCACGCGCTCTGCATCTACGACGACCTCAGCAAGCACGCCGCCGCGTACCGGCAGCTCTCGCTGCTGCTCCGCCGCCCGCCGGGGCGCGAGGCGTACCCGGGCGACGTGTTCTACCTGCACTCGCGGCTCCTCGAGCGCGCGGCGAAGCTGAACGACGCGCTCGGCGGCGGCTCGCTCACGGCGCTGCCGATCATCGAGACCCAGCTCGGCGACGTGTCGGCGTACATCCCGACCAACGTGATCTCGATCACCGACGGCCAGATCTACCTCGAGTCGGACCTCTTCTACGGGGGCGTGCGGCCGGCCGTGAACGTCGGCCTGTCGGTCTCGCGGGTCGGCGGCTCGGCGCAGATCAGGGCGATGCGCCAGGTCGCGGGCAAGCTGCGGCTCGACCTCGCCCAGTACCGCGAGCTGGCCGCCTTCGCGCAGTTCGGCTCGGACCTCGACAAGGCGACCCAGCTCCAGCTCGCGCGCGGCCAGCGCATGGTCGAGATCCTCAAGCAGGGCCAGTACGCGCCGCTGCCGGTCGAGAAGCAGGTGGCGGTCATCTTCGCCGGCACGCAGGGCCTGCTCGACGACCTGCCGGTGGACGCGGTGCGCGAGTTCGAGACGCACCTCCACGGCTGGCTCGAGCGGAAGGCGCCGCAGATCCTCGGCGAGCTCCGCGACAAGAAGGAGATCGGCGACGCGCTGCGGGACGCGCTCACCCGGGCCGTGAACGACGCCAAGGCGGAGTTCCTCGCGGCCAGGGGCATCAAGGCCGCGTAGGCGCCCGGGCGCATGGCGACGCTCCGCGACATCCGGCGGCGGATCCGGTCCGTCGAGTCCACGCAGAAGATCACGCGCGCGATGAAGCTCGTCGCGGCGGCGAAGCTGCGGCGCGCGCAGGAGCGGGTCCTCGCGGCGCGGCCGTACGCGGGCAAGATGGCCGAGCTGCTCGGCAACCTGGTGAGCGGCGCCGACACGGGCGCCGAGGCGGCGCACCCGCTCCTTGCGCAGCGCGAGGGGCCGCGGCGCCAGATCGTGATCATCACGGCCGACCGGGGTCTCGCGGGCGCGTTCAACTCGAACGTCGTCCGGCGCTCCGTCGAGTTCATCCGGCAGTCGAGCGCGCCGGACGTCACGCTCGTCGTCGTCGGCCGCAAGGGGCGCGACTTCTTCCGACGCCGCGGCCGCACGATCACGCACGAGATGGTGGGCTTCTGGGACCGGCTCGCGTACGGCCACGCGAGCGAGCTGGCCGACCACATCATGCGGCACTACCTCGCGGGCGAAGTGGACGAGGTCCACCTGCTGTACAACGAGTTCCGCTCGGTGGCGGTCCAGCGGCCCGTGCGCGCGCAGCTGCTGCCGATCCCGCGCGCCGCGGAGGGCGCCGGGACGGGGGAGGGGGGCGCCGCGGTGGACTACATCTACGAGCCCGGCCCCGACGCGATCCTCGGCGACCTGCTGCCGCGCCACGTGCGCACGCAGGTGTTCCGCGCGCTCATGGAGTCGCTCGCGGGCGAGTACGGCGCGCGGATGACGGCCATGGAGGCCGCGACGAAGAACGCGAAGGAAATGATCGAGGTGCTGACGATCCAGTACAACAAGGCGCGCCAGGAGAAGATCACCAAGGAGCTGCTCGACATCGTGGGCGGCGCCGAGGCGCTCAAGCAAGGAGCGGAGGCATGAGCCAGGGGAAGATCGTTCAGATCATCGGGCCCGTGGTGGACGTCGAGTTCGAGCCCGGGCGGCTGCCCGCCATCTTCAACGCGCTCGAGGTGGCCGGCGTCGAGCACAAGGACATCTTCTCCTACTCGCAGAAGCTCGTGCTCGAGGTCGCGCAGCACCTCGGCGAGAGCACCGTGCGCACCGTGGCGATGGCGGCCACCGACGGGCTGCGCCGCGGCACGGCGGTGGCCGACACGGGCGGTCCGATCTCGATCCCGGTCGGCAACGGCACGCTCGGGCGCATCCTCAACATCATCGGCGAGCCCGTGGACAAGGGCCCGGCGATCCAGGCCACGAAGTTCTACCCGATCCACCGGCCGGCGCCGCCGTTCGACGAGCAGTCCACCCGGGTCGAGATGTTCGAGACCGGCATCAAGGTCGTGGACCTGCTCGAGCCGTACACCAGGGGCGGCAAGACGGGGCTCTTCGGCGGCGCGGGCGTCGGCAAGACCGTGCTGATCCAGGAGCTGATCAACAACATCGCCAAGCAGCACGGCGGCATCTCCGTCTTCGCCGGGGTGGGCGAGCGGACGCGCGAGGGCAACGACCTCTACCACGAGATGAAGGAGTCGGGCGTCATCGAGAAGACGGCGCTGATCTTCGGCCAGATGACCGAGCCGCCCGGGGCGCGCCTGCGCGTCGGCCTCACGGGCCTCACCGCCGCGGAGTACTTCCGTGACGAGGAGGGCCAGGACGTGCTGCTCTTCATCGACAACATCTTCCGCTTCACGCAGGCGGGCTCGGAGGTCTCGGCGCTCCTCGGCCGCATGCCCTCGGCCGTCGGCTACCAGCCGACGCTCGCGACCGAGATGGGCGCGCTGCAGGAGCGCATCACGTCCACCAAGAAGGGCTCGATCACGTCGGTGCAGGCGATCTACGTGCCGGCCGACGACATCACCGACCCGGCGCCGGCGACGGCCTTCGCGCACCTCGACGCGACGACGGTGCTGAGCCGCGCGCTCACCGAGCTCGGCATCTACCCCGCCGTGGACCCGCTCGCGTCCACGTCGCGCATCCTCGACCCGAACATCCTCGGGCAGGACCACTACCAGACGGCGCGCGCCGTGCAGCTGATCCTCCAGCGCTACAAGGACCTCCAGGACATCATCGCGATCCTCGGCATGGAGGAGCTCTCCGACGAGGACAAGCTCGCGGTCGCCCGCGCGCGGAAGATCCAGCGCTTCCTCTCGCAGCCCTTCCACGTCGCCGAGGCGTTCACCGGACAGAAGGGCCGCTACGTGAAGCTCGCCGACACCGTGACGAGCTTCAAGGAGGTCGTCGAGGGCAAGCACGACGACCTGCCGGAGCAGGCCTTCTACATGGTCGGCGACATCGGCGAGGCGATCGACAAGGCCAAGACGCTCCGCGAGTCCGCGTAGTGGCGGACCGGCTCCAGCTCGAGATCGCCACGCCGACGCGCCTGGCCGTGTCCGAGGCCGTGGACGAGGTCGTCGCGCCCGGGATCCAGGGCTACTTCGGCGTGCTGCCGGGGCACGCGCCGTTCCTGACGACGCTCGGGATCGGCGAGGTGATGTATCGCGCCGGACGCGAGGAGCGCTTCCTCGCCGTGGCCGGCGGGTTCGCCGAGGTCCGCAACGACAAGGTGATCGTCCTCGCGGACACGGCGGAGCGCCCCGACGAGATCGACCGCGCCCGCGCCGAGCGCGCGAAGGAGCGGGCCGAGCGGCGCCTGTCGGGCCGCTCGCAGGACGAGATCGACTACACGCGGGCGTCGGCCGCCCTGGCGCGCGCGCTCACCCGGCTCCAGACCGCCAGCCGCGGTCACTGAGCCGGCGGGCGGCCCGGCCAGCGCCCCCTGGGCACTGCCCATTGGCGGTGGCACCCCGCACGGCCGGCTGAGCAGCCGTGCTCGTCGGCTGGCGCTAACTCCGCGCCCGTGCGCGCATCCCTCCTGGCACCGCGTTTGCCA
>Ga0209341_10000219_pt1 | contig 57719 bp, 40 predicted proteins | sample RifCSP13_2_FD_184020 | JGI IMG/M metagenome (GOLD analysis project Ga0209341, IMG submission 184020) | Soil microbial communities from Rifle, Colorado - Rifle CSP2_sed 13_2 (SPAdes) (version 2) | ecosystem: Environmental > Terrestrial > Deep subsurface > Rock core/Sediment | place: Rifle...
CGTCACGTCGCTTTAGAACTCGCGTTCTATCTGCCATTCTACACAAGTGTGTGACACCTAATGTCACAAGGCAATCGGCAGGTATACTCAGCGCGGGCGCAATTTGCGCTTTTGTTAGCGTTACTGTGACGGCCACGGTCATGCCCGAATGCTGTTGTCGGGCATCCAGTTTGACGATTGGTACTCCATGCCGATAGGGTTGCTGGATTCCCGCCTAAAGCGTGCGGGAATGACACCACACGGTGCGAGCGCAGCGGCAGTGAGCCACTCGCTCTCTTCTTAGGGAGGTCGCAGTAGCCTCGCCCCTTGCGGGCATGCCTGGTCGGGCACATACCGGGCACAAGGCCCGATGCTACGCGTGGACGTATGTGTTATGGCCCGAAATATTCGGAGATCAGAGGCTTCAGGTCGGCTTCAGTATGCGCGGGCAGCAGGTTGAAGAAGTCGGCAGTCGTCATCTGGTTCAGTTCACCTTGACGCGCATGGGCTTGCAGGAAGGCGAAGAAGCGCTCGTCGCCCATCGCTTTTCGCAATCCATCCAGAAACATTGCACCGCGCAGGTACACCGCGTCGACGTAGGGCCGGAAGCCGGCGTGATCGGTGATGGCGCTGTTGACCCACCCGGTCGGATTGAAGCGCCTCACGCGGAACGACCACCACCAGTCAGTCAGGTCGGGATACGCCGTTTCGTAGAACAACAACTCGCTGTAAGTGGCGAGCGCCTCGTCCAGCCAGGGCGCGATCGCCTGATCATTGCCCGTCAGGCCGTACCACCACTGGTGCGCCGTCTCGTGGACGGCGATAGCAGTCAAATAGCCCTGGGGGCCGCCGTCGTAATCGGCGAGATATTCCTGACCCAGGAAGAACAGGCCGTGATACTCCATGCCGTCGGGGAACTCAGACTCGACCACGGTCAGCCCGGCATACGGGTAAGGCACAAATCGCTCGGAGTAGATCGCGAGGGCGCTGGCGACCGCCTGCAGCATGGCTTCACCTGCGACCTGATGCTCAGGGAGGACGTAAGCGACCACGGTCGTCGCGCCGGCCTGCTCTGTGAGAACCCGATACTCGTGACTGGCGCTCCAGGCGAAGCTGCGCGCGGCGGGAAGCTGATAGCAGAGCACGCCATGATCCGTTCGGCTCATCACGCCGCCGGCGGCGATCTCGATGCCGGTCATAGGGCCAGCAAGGACTATCTCTACCTGATAGTCGGCGACGTCGTAGACCAGGTGCTCGCCGATAGCGCCCGGTTCATGAATCAGCCAGCCCCGGTCTGCGGTGTAGGGAGGCACGAAGGGATACCAGTCACCCAGGTTAGTCTGGCGCGGCGTGTAGCCAAACGGAGATGCTTGCGCCGGCAGCGACAGCTCGTACGACAACGACAGCGTGACAGCCTGGCCGGGTCTAAGCGAAGCCGGCAGTGGTACACGGAGCAATGCTCCGTCCAGCGCATATCCGGCGACGGCCTGGCCGCCGGCCCACGCCAGTCCGGTCAGGCGAAACACATTTGGCTGTCGATTGGATTCGACGACGAAAAGCAGCTCGGCCAGATCCTGTGACGACGAATTAACGTAGGTAGCGACCTGTTCCACGGACAGGTGGTGCGACGCGTAGTCAAAGTGGACCGACAGCGTATAGCGGGTGCGCGCGGAAGAGGATGAGGATACGAGCGGCGTTGGTTGAGTGGCTGAAGCAGGCGCAGGTGGTGATCCGGTTGCGGTGACCGCGACTCCGGTGCCGAATGGAGCTGCCCCGGCTGCGCGAGATGTTGTGGTCGGCGTGCGAACGGGGATCGCGTCGCAGGATGCGAGAAGCAATCCGATAAGCGCGACCAGCGCTGTGCGATCGGCGATGTCGGTCCGCAGCGCCCGGCGTTTTCGTGGGTCGAGTATCATATGGATTTCTGTGCAATCACCAGAAGGTGTTTGACGGGTCAATATGCGTGTGCTAGAATGACCGCAGCTGGCCCCCGTAGCTCAACGGATAGAGCGACTGACTTCGGATCAGTAGGTTGTGGGTTCGATTCCTGCCGGGGGCGCCTTAAATACAGGAGTCGCTGACACGTCAATGCCTATATATGGCGGTGTCGGCGACTCTTCATTATTCTGACTATAGCAATAGTATAGCAATGATTGGATCAGCGTCACAAAGGCGAGTACGTCGACAACTGCAGAAAACGTGCGACTGATGCGCGGGAAGCGGCGAGGAATCTGTTTGCCCGAATTACCTCGCCAGAAAACGGTGCATTATAGGGGACGGTCACCGGATTCTACGATCTGAACCCGCAGAGGGTATTTCAATCCTCTTCATCGAGGCATCGGTCTTCTGACATCGCCCCGACGCGAATGGAAGGTTCGTCACCACGCCGTTTCAATCCTCTTCATCGAGGCATCGGTCTTCTGACCTCTTGTTGTTTTCTACTGGGTTATCGTTGTTCCTTGGGTTTCAATCCTCTTCATCGAGGCATCGGTCTTCTGACTTGGGGGGACTACATCGTGGGCGATCTGGACGGCATTGTTTCAATCCTCTTCATCGAGGCATCTGTCTTCTGACCTTGCCTCAAACGAGCACCCGGGATTTGAGATTCTCGTTTCAATCCTCTTCATCGAGGCATCTGTCTTCTGACAAGGAGCTTTCGATGATCAGGAATTCCCTCGTGATTGGTTTCAATCCTCTTCATCGAGGCATCTGTCTTCTGACATAAAAGAGCTCGTGTGGGGTGGATCCTTCCGGTATCGTTTCAATCCTCTTCATCGAGGCATCTGTCTTCTGACTCCAAGATGACCGACATCACAGCACAGCGGGCGATCAGGTTTCAATCCTCTTCATCGAGGCATCTGTCTTCTGACTTATCCTGGCGATCGGCCTCATGGCTGCGGCGTTGATGTTTCAATCCTCTTCATCGAGGCATCTGTCTTCTGACGACGCCCAGTCTACGGGACTTGGATTAACCGTCTCGTGTTTCAATCCTCTTCATCGAGGCATCTGTCTTCTGACACCAGCGGTAAGCGCGGCCCGTCCCTCGCCTTTCTTGTTTCAATCCTCTTCATCGAGGCATCTGTCTTCTGACGGCCGAGCGCTATGCCCTGGAAACGCAACTGTCGGGTTTCAATCCTCTTCATCGAGGCATCTGTCTTCTGACTTCGGTCCAGTCAACCGGACGGGAGAACTCTCGAGTTTCAATCCTCTTCATCGAGGCATCTGTCTTCTGACATGGTTCACTAAGCCGCTGGGTAGAAGCAAACATGAATAGTTTCAATCCTCTTCATCGAGGCATCTGTCTTCTGACGACCGTGGCCGATTGGGCTTCCCGCCGCGTGCTGTACGTTTCAATCCTCTTCATCGAGGCATCTGTCTTCTGACTCATCGTTTCCGGCAAAGGCCCCTGGTGGCTCACCGGGTTTCAATCCTCTTCATCGAGGCATCTGTCTTCTGACCTCTCGAAATTGACCCTCGATTCGCAAGGATCGTGGTTTCAATCCTCTTCATCGAGGCATCTGTCTTCTGACTCAGAGCGAGGCCGCGAACCTCGTAAAAAACCGTTTGAGTTTCAATCCTCTTCATCGAGGCATCTGTCTTCTGACGAGTCCAGAGCCGTCTTCGACTCCCTCGCCCGGGCGTTTCAATCCTCTTCATCGAGGCATCTGTCTTCTGACCAGTCAGCCCGAATTGCGGAAGCGATAAGGGCATTAAGTTTCAATCCTCTTCATCGAGGCATCTGTCTTCTGACGTGGGGACCGGCGGAGGACAAGAAGAGTTCAATAAGTTTCAATCCTCTTCATCGAGGCATCTGTCTTCTGACTCGAGTCTATATTTGCTGACTCCCTTTTTTCTTTTTAGTTTCAATCCTCTTCATCGAGGCATCTGTCTTCTGACCACCCCATGCCCAGAATTGGGCGAGGAGTCGTTTCTTGTTTCAATCCTCTTCATCGAGGCATCTGTCTTCTGACCAGGTCGACACCCAGGCTACCACCGGGTAGCCGCAAGTTTCAATCCTCTTCATCGAGGCATCTGTCTTCTGACAAGGGGGACAACTAAGCAAGAGTTGTAACTTGTTCACGTTTCAATCCTCTTCATCGAGGCATCTGTCTTCTGACCCGAGCGACTGGCAACCCGTCACCGGACAGGTGTTCGTTTCAATCCTCTTCATCGAGGCATCTGTCTTCTGACCCATAGGAGGGTTACATGAAGGCGAATTTCATATATAGTTTCAATCCTCTTCATCGAGGCATCTGTCTTCTGACTTCCATCATACCTTGGAGGATACCCATGGAGCAAAAGAAGTTTCAATCCTCTTCATCGAGGCATCTGTCTTCTGACTAGTATGAAATGGTCTCACGATGACGGAGCGTATATCGTTTCAATCCTCTTCATCGAGGCATCTGTCTTCTGACTAGGAGCAGTCCTCGCTATCGCCGCGATCGCCTTCCTGGTTTCAATCCTCTTCATCGAGGCATCTGTCTTCTGACCAGGCCAGCCGGACTTTGACTTCCCGGCGGCGACAGGTTTCAATCCTCTTCATCGAGGCATCTGTCTTCTGACCCAGCTCAAGTCCACCTGTGGCGAGGACGGATCTAACAAGTTTCAATCCTCTTCATCGAGGCATCTGTCTTCTGACGAGTTGGAACTCCGTAACGGAGAGATCTACGTCGACCTAGTTTCAATCCTCTTCATCGAGGCATCTGTCTTCTGACCTTGACCGACACAGCGGAAGGCGAACTGACGGAAGGGTTTCAATCCTCTTCATCGAGGCATCTGTCTTCTGACTCAACTACCGGATCAAGGCATCGAATGGACAAATGTCGTTTCAATCCTCTTCATCGAGGCATCTGTCTTCTGACTTTGAGGCAGCCAAGTATAAAGGCCGCGACTATATCTAGTTTCAATCCTCTTCATCGAGGCATCTGTCTTCTGACTTTGTACTCTATCGGTCAGAAAGCCGAGAGGGTGGGGTTTCAATCCTCTTCATCGAGGCATCTGTCTTCTGACTTTGTACTCTATCGGTCAGAAAGCCGAGAGGGTGGGGTTTCAATCCTCTTCATCGAGGCATCTGTCTTCTGACTGATCCGCAAGGATCTAGCCGCAAGGCGAAAAGTCATTGTTTCAATCCTCTTCATCGAGGCATCTGTCTTCTGACGTCTCGGTGTTCTTCCCGCAAGGGAAGGATTCTGGTTTCAATCCTCTTCATCGAGGCATCTGTCTTCTGACTTTTCTGTGGCTAAGGGCCAAGTGCACTGAAGGGAGGTTTCAATCCTCTTCATCGAGGCATCTGTCTTCTGACCAGATGGATCTTCCCGAAGTTAAGGAACTGCACGAGTTTCAATCCTCTTCATCGAGGCATCTGTCTTCTGACGTGTCATTGGGGACAAATGACACACAACTCTGCCAGGTTTCAATCCTCTTCATCGAGGCATCTGTCTTCTGACTCTACCAGGTCACTGGTTGGTGGAACCTGCCAAGCGGGTTTCAATCCTCTTCATCGAGGCATCTGTCTTCTGACTTGTGGCAGGCGCTATCGGCGGTGGTGCGCTTGGTAGTTTCAATCCTCTTCATCGAGGCATCTGTCTTCTGACGATGCGACCAGCCGCTTCAGGGGGAAGGCATACAGGTGTTTCAATCCTCTTCATCGAGGCATCTGTCTTCTGACTAATGGTCGCGGTATGTGGGTCGGTCTCACCGGCAAGTTTCAATCCTCTTCATCGAGGCATCTGTCTTCTGACTTGCGCGCGCGGGGAGAGCGGAAGCGGAGACTTTTCCGGTTTCAATCCTCTTCATCGAGGCATCTGTCTTCTGACCAATCCGAAGGATGCCATCGGAAATCTGACCGATCCTAGTTTCAATCCTCTTCATCGAGGCATCTGTCTTCTGACGTGGCTCTCTGAAACACATTGGGTTCCACTCAAAGTTTCAATCCTCTTCATCGAGGCATCTGTCTTCTGACGGCGGCGCAATCGTGTTGGACTGCTCACAGGTCACTCGTTTCAATCCTCTTCATCGAGGCATCTGTCTTCTGACTCTACCCAATACCCGCGGGAAGAAGGACAACATCTGGTTTCAATCCTCTTCATCGAGGCATCTGTCTTCTGACTCATTCAGGTACCTTTTGTCCAGCAGAGTAGGTCTAGTTTCAATCCTCTTCATCGAGGCATCTGTCTTCTGACGAGATCGGTTGAGGCATTTGCCTCTTGAGTCTCCATGTTTCAATCCTCTTCATCGAGGCATCTGTCTTCTGACCAATATCTCAAAGGGATAAACCGGTACCCCAAGATGCGTTTCAATCCTCTTCATCGAGGCATCTGTCTTCTGACTGGCCAATGGCTGGACCGATGGTCCGTGCCCCGCAAGTTTCAATCCTCTTCATCGAGGCATCTGTCTTCTGACCAAGCCCGACGCAGCCTTCCGCTACGCCGATTACCGGTTTCAATCCTCTTCATCGAGGCATCTGTCTTCTGACTCGTGACAAGCGTCGTACCGGGCGAAGCGGTGATACCGAGTTTCAATCCTCTTCATCGAGGCATCTGTCTTCTGACGCCGACCATGGTTCTGACCGCCACCCCCGTCCCGAGTTTCAATCCTCTTCATCGAGGCATCTGTCTTCTGACCTTCGCGGCCGCCCTCATCGGGGCCGCGATTCTCGTGTTTCAATCCTCTTCATCGAGGCATCTGTCTTCTGACTGCTTCGGCTGCGGCTGGCGCGGTGACCTCTTCGACTTGTTTCAATCCTCTTCATCGAGGCATCTGTCTTCTGACCCGATCCAGTAAAACCCTTTCCGCTCTACGCCCTCTAGTTTCAATCCTCTTCATCGAGGCATCTGTCTTCTGACACTAGGGACGGCTAACAGCCCCTACCTCCTATTCAAGTTTCAATCCTCTTCATCGAGGCATCTGTCTTCTGACACGCTTAGCGTTCTTGTCTGGCGAAGATGCCCAGAAGTTTCAATCCTCTTCATCGAGGCATCTGTCTTCTGACTTTTGAAAAGGGCCGAGGGCCGAATTAGATTGGAAAGTTTCAATCCTCTTCATCGAGGCATCTGTCTTCTGACTTGTCGAGTACCATCCGGTACCCGACTGATGTTCTCTCGTTTCAATCCTCTTCATCGAGGCATCTGTCTTCTGACCTGGCAGCTCTGGTCGCCGCGATGGTAGTCCTGCTGGTTTCAATCCTCTTCATCGAGGCATCTGTCTTCTGACGATCGAGTCGGCTCACGCGGGCAACTGCCCTGATGAGTTTCAATCCTCTTCATCGAGGCATCTGTCTTCTGACCCAACCGGTACCCCCCCTGCCACGGGCACGCCCCCCGGTTTCAATCCTCTTCATCGAGGCATCTGTCTTCTGACTCATCTGGTGGACCAGGAATGTAGGCTATGGTCAAGTTTCAATCCTCTTCATCGAGGCATCTGTCTTCTGACTTGCATCGGGACTCAGGGTAAACCCTCACACCTTCGTTTCAATCCTCTTCATCGAGGCATCTGTCTTCTGACGCGAGAATGGTGAGTGTGTCAAAGAGCGCAGTCAAAGTTTCAATCCTCTTCATCGAGGCATCTGTCTTCTGACAGGGCCCGTGCCCTACTGATGAACCCGAGCCTCGGCGTTTCAATCCTCTTCATCGAGGCATCTGTCTTCTGACTAGGGGCAGCGGGGCACTCCTGTGAAGGAGTGGCGTTTCAATCCTCTTCATCGAGGCATCTGTCTTCTGACCCGCAGGAGGAGATCCTCGGCGGGATTGGCCTGGTCATGTTTCAATCCTCTTCATCGAGGCATCTGTCTTCTGACTCAGATGGTTCGGCGACGAACTGGACTTGTTGACCGAGTTTCAATCCTCTTCATCGAGGCATCTGTCTTCTGACAAACGACCCCAGGTGTGGTAATCCCTGAGGTCAAGTTCTAGTTTCAATCCTCTTCATCGAGGCATCTGTCTTCTGACTAATAGCATTACGCCATCCAGTTCTCGCCGATCTTCGTTTCAATCCTCTTCATCGAGGCATCTGTCTTCTGACGCGACGATCGCCGCCAGCATCGCCATCGCTAGACTCGCGTTTCAATCCTCTTCATCGAGGCATCTGTCTTCTGACCACATAGCGGTTCCAGGCGATCCCAGTGCAGTGCAGTTTCAATCCTCTTCATCGAGGCATCTGTCTTCTGACCCGCCCGCCGCGGCTGAGCAGTCCAACGACAGTCGAGTTTCAATCCTCTTCATCGAGGCATCTGTCTTCTGACAATCATTGGCTGTATGCTCTGATGGCAAGGTATTCAAGTTTCAATCCTCTTCATCGAGGCATCTGTCTTCTGACTACGGGAGTGTGGCTGCGACGGCGAAGGCGGAATAGTTTCAATCCTCTTCATCGAGGCATCTGTCTTCTGACAGTCCCAAAATTTCCTCTGCTCTGCTCTCCTTACCTCTTCTCACCTCCAATCTGCTGTCATCTGTACCGGTCCCGCGAACGCAGCCGATCAAATCGACCAAAACCGATCAAGTTGGCATAAATATGGTCGATTTGATCCGGCACGCCCTCTTCGGAACTCATTCCAACTCATCCGTTCGCACCTCATTTCCATTTGCGAACGCCATGCTCTCTTTCGTGCGCCCAGGCACAATTGGCGCCACCTATCCTACGCTCCGATTATCGGCTAAACTTTGATGAAAGTCAATAGCCGCCTAAAATGCAACCGCTATCCAGTTCGCATCCTATCTGGGCGATTTTCGCCCTCCTCTCGACATGCCGGGCTTTGCGATCTGCTTCGCCTCGATCGCTGCGTCGGGCACTCGCCGGGCACGGACTGCGCCTGGCGCCCAGCCCTTCTTTCTGGCTGCGTCTGTGCCGCGCAGCCGCGCTGCTCGACGAGCAGTCGCCGCCACGTCCCACGCTGCTCGTTCCACAATGGCTGGCCCAGCCCCTCGGCGCGCAGCTCGCCAGCCTCCTGGAGGCCTGGCGGCGAGCGCCGGCGAGCGCCGATCATCGACGACGCCGTGAACGATTGCTCGATTACTTGCGCGAGCGATCCCTGCCGGATTCCTCGAACGGCAGCCGGTCAGAACCCGCGCCGATACTCCGGCGAGAGCTATCCGGCCTCCAGGCGCTCGGCCTGTGGGAAGACGGCGCGCTCACGCCTATAGGTCGGGCCGTGGTGGGCGATCCGGATTACACGCTCACATTCCCGTCACCCGAAAGGTGGACACTCGCCGGCTTCGAGCTGCGTGTCCCCTTTCCGCCCGACTGGTCGCTTCTGTGGGAGCTCGAAGCTTACCTGGAACCGATCGCATTCGGCCACTACCTGATCACCCCGGCTGCGCTCGAATGCGCCGCTCAGCGCGGCCCGCTCGACAAGCTCGTCCAACTCATCGAGCGTGGCCTCGGCCGGCCTCTGCCTGCCGAAGTTCTCGATCAAGTGACGAACCGCCCTGCTGTACGGCTGCATCCCGGCCCACTGCTAGAATTCGCCGATCCCGATGAGCTCATTCGCCTCCGAAAATCGCCCCGGCTGCGTCGGCACCTGAACCACCTGATCTCTCCACGCCACGTCCTTCTCGATCCCATGTCGGTCGATCAGGTCATCGGCAGCCTGCGGCGACGCGGCATACCGGCCTGCCTTCCTTCACCGGATTCAGGAGAAAGTCGAGACATCAGCGACGGCGATCGCGCTTACCTTCTCAGCCTGGTGTACATCGCCCAAGAACTGGATGTGCCCAGCCCGCCGCCGGGGCTGATCGACAAACTGTCATCCGGGCTTGCCGAGCCTCTACGGACGGCCGTCTCGCGACAGGTTACGATCGTGCTTCAGCAACTATCGGCCACGCTGCCGCACATCCTGTCGGAAGATAAGATACCTCCGTCGCCCGCGCCGGATTTGCTGGAAACGCTTGGGCGGGCTATCCAGAGCGGCGAGCCGATCGACGTGCTTTATCACGTGCCAGGGCGACCTGCTCCCGAGCGCCGGCACTTGACTCCCTTGCTGCTCGAGACGCGCGGCCCGCGCCACTACCTGATCGCTTATTGCCATACTCGGCGCGCGAATCGCACCTTCCGCCTCGATCGGTTGCAGATAGCGGATAGCTGATGGCAGATGGCGGATAGCGGATGGCAGATGGCCGATGGCCGATGGCAGATAGCCGATAGCAGATGGCGCATCGCCTGTCGCGTATCGCCTGTCGCACATCGTGCGCGATAAGCCATAGGCGATAAGCCATAGGCGATATGCCATAGGCGATACGCTATCAGCCATCAATGCAAATAAAACATGGCTTCCGGCGTGACTTCGCCGCGGCCGACCACCTCGATCCGGCTGACGTCGTCCGCGCTGATGAAGTACAGCCGCACGCTGTCCTGGTTGCCGATCAGTTTCTTCAACCGGCCACGCAGTTCCTCCAGTTCCTTCGCATTCAGGCGGCATTCGAACACGCTGTACTGCACATGCGTGCCGAAGTTGCGCATCGTCTTCATCACCTTCAGCCGCCGCCGGTCGTCTGTGATGTCGTAACTCACGACCACGAATTGCTTCATGGCTAATGGCCTATCGCGTATCGCGTATCGCCTGTCGCTTATCGCACATGGCTTATCGCCGATCGCATATCACGTTATCACGCATTACGCTTCACGCATTACGTTTTACGCATCACGTTTCACGCCTCACGTTTCACCCATCATCTCACCATCACCGGCGCATACTCCCTCTCCTCTCCCAAAATCACGCGCGCCATGTGCTGCGCCTGCAGCTCGAAAACCCGCCGGTAGGACGTCCGCTCGCTCGTCGGCGCGTAGACGACCTGCTCATTCACCCGCGCTTCGTACAGAGCGATGAACTTGCTGCGCGCCGCGTCCTTCAAATACACGGCGCGCTGCTTTCCTTCAGTTCCCTCAGCCTGCCCTCGCCCGCTGGGTGCGGGGGTTCCTTTAGTTCCCTCTGTCTCTTGCCTCGCCTGCTCAAAATCCTTCCGCCTCAACACCGGCCGATTGATCGCCGTGAGCACGATCGAGTCCACGATGACCGGCCGGAACTCCTCCTCCAGGTCGAGCGCCATCGACGGCCGCCCGTAATCGATCGCGTGGAAGCAACCCAGGTACGGATCCAGACCGGTCAACTGGCAGGCCGCGATCAGGTCGTTGAGGAGCAGGGTATAGCCGAACGACAGAAGCGCATTCACCGGATCGGGCGGCGGATAGTAAGCCCTGCGCTCGAAGCTCCACGCTCCGCCATCGGCCGGCGGTTTCAGCATCTGGCGCATCAGGCCGAAGTACTCTTTGGCGCCCTGACCCTCCAGTCCGCGCAGCTCGTCCAGCGTTCGCGCCGCGTCCACTCGACGCGCCATCGCCTCCATCCCGGCCAGCGCGCGTTTGGCCCAGTTGGCGCCTTCGGCATGCCGCTGCACCAGGGCGCGCTGATTCAAGACCTTGCCGCGCACGATCTCTCGTGCAATCGACAGCGCCTTCGACGGGTCGGCGACGGCCAGCGCCTGCGCGTGACGCAGCTTGCCGTGCTTGTGTTCCGCGCCCACCAGCCGCGACACGTACCGGCCCCGGCCCGTCAGATAGACCACGTCCACCCCGCGCTCCGTCAGCGCATACAATGCGGGCGTCGTCAGGCTCACGCCGCGTCCCATCAGCACGACCCGGTTCACCTTGATCATCGGGATATCGTTGAGCACCTCCTCGCCGCGCATCACGACCAGGCGCTCGTCGGCCCTATGCACCTGCGCTCCCGGTTCTGTCACATACAGTGTTGCCATGTTGCACCTCGCTTATCGCCTATCGCCTATCGCTTATCGCGTATCGCCTATGGCATATCGCGTATGGCTGATCGCACATCACCGGCCCCGTGCATGCCGTCATCGCTTTCTTGTTTCTTCATTCTGCATTCATCATTCTGCATTCGCATTTGCCATTCGCCATCCGCCATCTGCCATCTGCTATCTGCCATTCGCCATTCATCCTTCATCCCTCATCCCTCATCCTTCGTCTTTCTTCATTCATCATTCTACATTCGTCATTTGATAACCACTCCCAGCCACTCCAGCTTCTCGCCGGGCGCCACGATGCGCGTCTTCTCACGATTCATCTTCAAACGCAGCCGGTGAAGCGCGATGACGGCGTCGTTGTACGCCTGCCCGGCGTCGTCGCGTGTTTTGCACAGGATGACCCAATCGTCGGCAAACCGGACGAGTTGGTGCCCGCGCTTCGTCATCGCCACGTCGAACGGGTGGAGATAGATATTCGCCAGCAGTGGCGACAACGGGCTGCCCTGCAGTGCGCCGCTCGGCCCGGGTCCGGCTCTACGATTCAACAGGTAGGCTGCCACAGCCCCACCGGCGGCCACGCCGGCCAGGCCGCCCGTCGCCAGCGCGCCTTTCTTCAGCAGTCGATGCCCGACCGGCGACTTCAGCACAGACGCCACTGCTGAGCCGGCAGCCGAGACAGCCGGCCGCGCCCAACTCAGCGCCAGCAGCAGGCCGCTTGTCGCCACCCGCCTGAGCGCCGAACGGCGCATCTCCGTGGTGAGGGCATCGGCATTGGGCGCTCCGGGGAACTCGTCCAGGCGCGCCTCCATTTCATACCGGGCTGCCGCATAGGGATCGGCCTCTTGCGCCGCCGTCTTGAGCGCCAGGTCCATGCTGCGCTGGAGCATCTGCGAAGCGCGTCTCGCGCCGGCAGCCAGTACACCTTCCGACTCCGTCGGCAACCCGGCGGCCATCACGCCGGCATCCAGCCACGTCTGCAGCAGCGACTGGACACGCGCATCATGAATCTTCCGCTTCAGCATCGCCATCAACAGGTCGTGATTCAGACTATCGAAGCAGGCGGCGATATCCCCATCCACCACCCATCCGTATCCGCGTGCGCGACGTTCCAGCACGCGCGCCACGGCATCCGCCACCGAGCGGCCTGGCCGGAAACCGAAACTGCAATCCAGGAACTCCGGCTCCCACAGCGGCTCGATAACCTGCTGCGCCGCGCGCTGCGCCACCCGATCGACGACTCTGAGCACCGCGATCTCGCGCTGGCCGCCATCACGCTTGCGCAGTGTGAAGCGCGCCGGCGGTTGGGGACGGTAGCGCTCGGCGAGCAGCATGTCGCGCAGCACGCTCAACTGTGCGGAGAGATCCCGCTCGAACTCGGTCAGCGTTACGCGATCCGGCCCGGCCGAGCGATCGCGCCGGTACTTGGGAATGTTGCCCCGAATGGCTCGCCACGCCGCCAGCAGGTTCTCCGGCGATGCGATTTGCTCAAGCAGCCTGTCGGACACTTCCAACCTCCAATTTCAAACTCCAAACTTCAAAGTTCAAAGTCCAAACTCCAAAGTCCAGATACCCGGCACTTGACACCGCGCACTTGGCACTTGGCACCTCATCACGTGATCAGGTTGTAGACCCACCAGGTAACGAGCGCGAGCAGAAGCAGGATCGGCGGGAGAAGCGCGATGAGCGCAACCCGCCCGATCCGCCCGGGGCGCGTCCGCATGCGTGCCAGGGGCACGCCGACGCACAGTGCCATCACGCCGAGCCAGCAGGGAATCCCGCACAACATCAACGCGCTCACGATGACCAGGGCGATCAAACACGAAACGACCAGCTCAACCATGATCAACCTCCAACGTCAAAGTTCAAACTCCAAAGTTCAAACTCCAAACTCCAAAGTCCAATCTCCAATCTCCAACCTCCAATCTCTAATCTCCAACCTCTAACTCCCAACTCTAACTCCACACCCCTGCAAGTAGACCAATTTCCCGCGCGTCGCACAGGTAGCGCAATCGATCCCAGCCCGGCTGCGCCTGATCGTCTCCCCAGGCCTGAAAGTCCGCCCACTCCCAGTTAAAGCGCGCAACGGCCTGTTCCTCTTCCGATTCGGCCGCGACCACGACTGCGGAGCTTCCGGGCGACCCGGTAGGCTCCATCAGCGCGCCGGCCAGCGCCTGCGCGATCCAGCGGCCGGCCTCAGGCTCGCCGCCAATTCTGAGCCGAACGAGAAACGCGCCTGGCATCCATCGCTTCAGCCGCTCGGCCCAGCGCGACGCCTGCCACTCGCCGTGTGGGTGATAGGATACGGTTTTGCCCGTCGCGAGTCGCTGCGCCTGTGCCCACAATTCGCCCAGCGCCCGCTCTTCGAACTCGAGCAGGCGGGTCGGGCGGACTCCGACGCTCACCCAGGTCTCCGCCGGCAGGCGGCGCAGGAGGTCCCATACCTCCATCAGTCCTTCCGGCGCCGGCGACCAGTCGCTCAACCAGTAGTCCCCCTCGCGAACATCACCTTCCGCTATACGCACCGCGAATCCCTCGTCGCGCCGCACCTCGGCCAGCCACGGTAAATCCTTCGTCTGCCAGCCCCGTTCGAAATCGGCCTCTGAACACATCGGGCGCGGCTCACACTCGGGCAGCCACAGCGCCGTGACCAGGCGCGCCAGCGCAGTCGCCTCCATCGCGGCCGCCTCGGCATCAATGTCGAATGCCTTCACCCACAAACCAAACTCCACCGATTCCCTTCGACTGCCGCCACCAACCAGGCGAAGCTCGAAACTCCTCGTCCACGGATCAACGTAGGAGGCGACTCTCGAAGATCCCCGAAGCGGAGTGGAGGGGGCTGTCGCCGACATACCTGCCGCCAGCATGGCCCAAAACCGGGCATGCCGCTGAACCCATGCTCCGGCATAATCCACGTCCGGCGGCATCTCGCGGTGAAGCTGCAAAGAGGAGGTTGCGTCTCGCGTCAACCGCACGCCGGCCAGCGCGTGGGCGCCGCGCACGACCATGCTGCCCGTCTCGGTTTCCACCACGGTCGGTATCGGTTCAGAGACCCGAACAAACACACTCTCCGCCATCTTCGCATCACTCATCACTGCTCACCAATTACTGATAACTGATTACTGATAACTGACCACTGACCACCGATCACTCGCCCCTCATCAGCTCCACCATCACCTCGCGCACGAGATCGGCCAGGTACAGGTCGACGTCCCAATCCGCCACGGGACGTTCCAGCGTCGCGCCGGCCCGGACAATCGTCAGCAGCGGCGCGGCTACCGGATAACCGTCGGGGCATACGAATTCCAAAGTGATCCCTTGCAGGGCGGCGGGCGCTTCAAGTCTGAACCATACCCTGGCGCCTGCGATCTGCCCGCGCCGCACGATCAACTCGTGTTCCGCCTCGCGCACCCGCTCCAGGCGCAAAGACTCCAGGCGCACGCGATCGTGATCATCACCGTAAAATCCCGCCCCGACGGGGCGCGGCAGGAAGTGCGTGAGGGGCGGCGCGATTTTCTCGCGAAACGCCTTGAGCACGTGAATGCCCTCTTCCACCACTTCAGCGCGGGCATCGCCGCCGGCGAGCTCCGGCCTCCGACGTACGCTGCCGCCGACGACGCCAGCGAGCAGGCCCGACTTGGCCGTCTCGGTCGTGATTTGCGTCGTTCCTTGAATGATCGCCAGCGTCTCGGCGTGCTGATACTCCATCGCCCGCAGGTCCAGCTCTTTGGCGGTGCGCCATTCCTCGGCCCGGCGTTTCCGCTCCGCCTCGCGCGCCTCCTGCGCCTGCCGGATCTCCTGGACTTCCGCTTCGGTGCGCGCGGTCAGGACCTTCATATGCTCTTCAACCTCGGCCAGCCGCGCCTGCGTCTCCTTCTCGATCACGGCCACGCTGCGCGCCGCCTCCGCCGTGCGGGCCTCCGCCTCCAGATGCGTCTGGGCCAGCCCGGCGCGCACGACCTCCGTCTCGCGCTCTTGCGCCACCTTCGCGCGCTCGACTTCGCCGTCCTGCATGATCTTCACCAGGCGCTCGTCACCCCGGCGTTCGACAATGGCGACATCCACCACGCGCAGACCCGCCAGCGCCGGCCGCTCATTCAAGTGCGCCAGAATTCCGTGCTCAACCGCCTTCAACCCTGCTGCCGGACCCGTGCCGGTGTCGGCGAGCGTCTCGCCTCCAGCTTCCAGCTTCCAATTTCCAACTTCCAACCTCCAATCTCCAATCTCTGCTCCTGTCAACGCCTCGTGCGGCATCGACTCGATCTGCGCCAGGATCGCCGCCCGACCCGCCGCCTCCAGCGAGGCAAACGGATCGGCCAACCGCGCCACCTCGATCGGATCGACGACTTCGAAGGCCAGCGCCGCGCGCAGCATCACCGTCCAGCGATCCCGGCTCAATCCAGAAACCGGCGGCAGCTCGTAGCGGCGCCGGGTGGCGTCCACCAGTTGCACGGTGGACGAGCCGCCGCCTGTGCTGGTGATCCAGTGCGATCCCGGTCGCAGGACGGTCGGGTCACCATCCCGGCTGTAGCACACGCCCCACGTTCCGGGCGGCACTTCCACGCGGCTGAACAGGCCAAAGAACGAACGCGCCGGCTTGAGCGGCGGAGTCGCCAACCCGTTGAAGGCGAACCGCGCGCGCCTGGCGGCCTCCATCTCGCTCGGCGCCAGCATGTCGGTCACAGACTCGATCACGTCCTCAATCTGACTCATCGTGCTCACGGTATCCTCCAGTGGCGTATCGTATATCGCTTATGGCATATCGCGTATCGCCTATCGCGTATCGCGTATCGCCTATCGCGTATCGCGTATCGCCTATCGCGTATCGCATATCGCCCATCGCTTACCATTGCTCTAATCGCTCTTCACGACCCACGCACCACGCTTCACGTCTCACGCATCACGCTCCACGTCTCACTCGTTCCCAGCACGACGTGACCGCTGTCCATGAACAGCACCCACTTGCAGGCGTGCCCATACGTCAAATCGATCAAGCGACCTTCGGCTCGCGCCTTGCGCGCCGCCCGCCGGATCGGGGCTGAATCCCATCGACCGGCGGCCACCACTCGACCCGGCGCGACGAGTCCGCCCGGCCCGGCCTGCCGCAGCTCATCCATGTGAGAGACATCTCCCGAAGATCCCCGCAGCGAAGCGAAGGGGGCAGATGCCGACGCGTAGCTCACTCACTATTGGCTCCATATCCGTCGGCGGCCTCGTTTGCCAGCGCGTCGGCCAGCCGGTTGCGATCGCGCGGGATGTAGTGAAAGGCAACCGAGCCGAACTCGGTCGTCAGCGCGCGCAGCCGCGCGTGAACAGACTTCAGACCAACCGTGCGCACGCTGGCTCGCCCTTGCATCTGATCGACGACGATGCGACTGTCGCAGTACACCGCCACCTCGACCGGCCTCAGCCGTCGCAGCGACTCCAGCGCCAGGATCACGGCCTCGTATTCAGCCTCGTTGCAGGTCAGCGGGCCGGCGCGCTTGCTCCACCAGTAGCGGATGGCGCCCTTCTCGTCGCGCACGATCGCCGCCAGGCCGCTGGCTCTTCTATCCGGCCGGATCGCACCGTCGGTGTACACCCGCACACGCCGACCCGGACTGGGCCATCTCAAGCCGGCCATCGCCCACACCCGTCCAGACTTCGGAAGTCTGACGCCGGGGGCGCATCGTACTCAGGCTTGCGCTTGATTCGTTTCAGCCCGCTCTTGAGGTTGCGCCAGACAGTGATCACGGTTCGCCCGTCCTTCGTCAGGATGACGGCTGTGCCTGCCAGCCGCATGCGCCGATCGTCGGCCTGATCCCACTCCGGCACGTCGCGCTTCCGCAAGTAGTAGATCAGCGCGCCGGCGCGGTGGAAGCGCCGGCCGTAGGTCTTGACGTACTCGACCTCTTCCGGGGACAGATTCCGCTGCGCTGCCCGCCAGGCCGAATGTGGGTTGAATCGGGTCAAACGCTTTCTCCTCTCGTCGTCGTCTTGCCCTCTATTATCTTCATTTTCACTTTGCCGAATATCCGGTAAAGTACGACGCCTGAGAAAAGCAAGACCCCTCTCCGATTCGAGAATTGATTCATTGACCGAGTCAGACAGAACGGGTATACTTGCCTCGGATCTGACGCAGTATCCGGCTGCAAGGTAACGAGGGAGCGTCCAATGAATGCAGGGGCTTCAACTCAGACGACAAAACGAAGGATATCTGACTTGTTAGACGATCTGCCACTGGAAAGCCTGAAAGTGGTCGAACAGTTTGCCCACTTTCTGCGCCGGGAAAAGCTGGTCAAGTCCAAGCCCCCCTACCCGACTGTGTCGGCGCCGATTTCCAGCTTAGACGCCTGGACGCAGCTGCTGCCCGAGGGGTATCCAGGTGATGCAGTGGCAGATACGGAGGCCCTGTACGATCGGGTGTAGCTGTGCAGATCGCGATCGACTCTTCCGTCCTGGTTGCACTGCTGAATCCAATCGACCTGTGGCACCCGCAGGCACTGGCCTTGCGGGAGGCACTGGTCAATTATGAGAAAACAAATCCCCTCTCGACTTCGAGAGGGGCTACCACTTCGTAATGGACTTTGGCGAATCGCCGGAGTGCGGCCTCTGCGAAGCGCCCCGGCAGCGAAGTGGAGTGGGGTCAGGCCGCCATATCTACAGGATGAGCAGGCTGAAGCCTGCACTCCAAGCGCCAGCTATGGCTACTGCCAAACTCCAGAACTATTCAACCGTCGGCACCGTAAGCAAATGAAACGCCAATGTCGCCATGTCGGGTGCTTTATGCGCGCGACCCGCCCGCTGCCGCTTCGCAGTGGCATGTTTGAGCACTCTTTCAAACTGCGCCAACACCGCCTTGTCCTCGAAATAGACTTCAGGCGCGACTTCGCCGGAGAGAATCTCACGCAGCCCGATCTTGGTGTACACGCTGCTGACGACCTTCGAAATCTGATCGGCGGTGATATGCAGCTCGTCGGCCAGATCGCGCTGGGCGAGATTGAACAGGACCGCCAGCCGGGCGAGTTCATCTTCGCGCCGGGTGAAATTCGCCGTCGGCCCTCTTCCGTCCAGCACGACCGTCCCCTGGGGTAACGCCAGACGGCGGTCGTGAGCCATCTGCCAGATGCCTGGCGTCGTCACCCAATGGCCGGCTGCTGCCCGGGTCACCGCCCATGCCAGCGCATAACTCACTTCGGTCTTGAGGATATATCCGCCGAACGCGGCGCGCAGGATTCGACGCAATGTCTCCACGTCGGCGCGCGTCCCGGTGCACAGAATGACCGGCGGGCGAACGCCGGAGCGCGCTGCTTCTGCCACCCGAAACGGCCACTCTGGATCGCCGGGGATCTCCGTATCGAGGAGAATCAAGTCCTCTCGTCGTGACGGCTGATTAAGAATGTGCAGTGCCTCCGCCTCGGCGCCGGCCTCGCCCACCACGCGCGTGCGCCAGTCGCGCGTGAGCAGCAGCGCCATGAGATCGCGCGCGTAGGGGTCGTCTTCGATGATCAGCACCCGTGCGCCTTTGGACATGAGCCACCTCCCGGCTGAGGATTTTTCACCACGGATTGCACGGATGCCACGGATGAAGATGTGCGTGAAATCAATGATATGTGTGACATCGATGGCAGGTTTCAGTCGCGGCTACGAGTCGCGCTATGACTCACCTTGCAAAGTCGTTTGCCTAACCGCCTGCACTCGATCAATGCCCGCCGCAAGACCTTGCCAAACACAAAGGCGGCACACGGCCGCCTCGTGAGAAGCAAGATTGAATGGGCCAATCACCGCCTGACGCGCGCTACATCGCGAACGGCTTGCAGATTCACGATCTCCGCCACCTCAAAAGCAGGCGGCATGGAATTCGATACGGGCTTCAGCCGAATCACGGCAGGAAAGTATCCCATGCGTCCGTGCAGCTCGGCCAGCAGTGTTACTGCGATCACGCTATGCGTCGGGGGATTGATCAGGAGATGCTCAGTCTGCCATGCTTCCGTGGAAAGACCGACGCCGTCCGCCAGCGACTGCGCCTGCTCTGCAAAGGAGTGCTCGTTGTCGAATTGAGGCTTGAACTCACGCACCTCGGCGATGGTTTCGTCGGCCAATTCTTCAATGCGCGATCGATGCGACGGGGTGAGTGGATGGCCGAAGTTCAGCAGGATCATGATCGAACCGATTCTCCCCTCTCCTGTCGCGCCTTTTCGACGGGAGAGGGGCCGGGGGTGAGGGGTCTCGTCTGCCCTAAGCCCACGGTCGTGTGATGGCCTGTGCCGCAGTAAAAGGCAAACTCAGCCAGCGTGCGCAGCACCTGCGCCGCGCCAGACCAGATCGCCGCCCATTCGCCACATTGATCCCGTGGCAGCAGCGTGAAGCCAACGCGACCGGTAAAGCCGGTGGCCGCGCCGCGCGCCCCGTTTGCGAAAATCCATCGCTCGGTGTTCACGTTCGTCAACTCGCTGACCATCACACAGGCCGCCGCGAACTGAGGCCACGTATCCTGGATGCGCAGCGGTTCAGGCGCGAAAGCATTCCACTTCTGCCAGTATCCCCGGAACACGTGCGAGGGAATCGGCAGTGGAATATCGGCCCCTTCCGAGCGAAACGCGGTCGGGCTGGCAAATTCCAGCTTGATCTGTCGTGAGCGGTCGCCGCCTTCGCCGGCTTGCACGAGTGCCCCGTACGTCGTCTGCCCCGCCCATGGATGATCGGCGGGATTCAGCGTGTGGCCCTCGATCCGAAAGTCCATGCCGCGCAAGGTCAGGCGCACGGGGAGGTTGGGCAGGATTTTCTCTACCACCAGGCCAGACAGATCGTCGTTCAGCGTTGTCACTCGCGGCCAGCAGCGCTCGCCGGGTTTCAGCCTCTGGCCCACGCCGGCCACACGCCATGTATCACCTGTTACACCAGATACTGTGTATGGTTTCGGTCCCGGGACATCGTGCAGAGCCTGGGCCAATTCCGGACGGTGACGCGCGATCTGGCCCAGAAACCATGCCTGCGCCTCGCGACCTAGAGGGCTGGGGAGGGTGAGGTGGGCGATGGGGATGAGGGAGAGGAGGAGGGAGACGGGCATAGGGCCTGCTTCTAATTGTATTTGACACACTCGCTGCGCCTGCTTCGGATCAGACCGATTGCACTGTCACCCGACATGCCTTATTTCTCCAGCAGTCCGACCGAGTTGGTCCAGCGGCAACACAGGGTAATATCGCCTTTCCTGGCCCCACCAGTTATAGACCGTCACCGGCAGGAAATGTTCGATGCCCATCCCCAAGGTAAAGGTTAGAGCGATAGGAGCGCTTAGAAAGAGACAAATCCTGGGGCGATTCTTGCCAGCCTGCTGGTAAAACAAAGTCAAGATCTCTCTGGCGCAAAGAATCCAATCATCTGTTGTCTCGAGTGAGCGGGGTTCCTTCTGGAGGATATGAAAGACTTCCACTGACTGCCCTGCAGCCCTTGCCTCCTGTGCCATACTGTTCACAGCTGTTCTTGGATCATCACGGGCCATCCACACGGACATATATAAGGTTGCATTCGCGTCGCCGCGCTCCGTTTCACTCTGCACATAACGAAACTCCCCGGTGACAGCATCTTCGAGGAGATGCATCCCTCTCCGATTAGTCTTGCTTGAGGTGTAGAAGTCCACCACCGGATGGTAGGGGGCCTCAGTCGTTGCAGGAAACCAATGATGAACCACCACTTCGTACATCGTCCCCAGACTTGCCCCTAATCCGGCAGCAAGGCTTATAGGGCCGTTGATGAAGACGTGGAAGATGCGTCGGCCAGGAAGCCGCCCTCCCAGCCGCTCAATCTTACGGCGGAACTCTCTCGCCAACTTGATCCATGGTTCTGAATCGGTGGGGAGCGGCTCTTCGCGATGGAGAAAAAGATCCTCTCGCTCGACATCAAACTCTCGCCGGTATAACTCCGCGTCGAAACCCCAACGGCTCATGACCCGCTGGATGTCTTGCCACATCGCATGGGCGACATCCTCGCCCTTCCCGACTAAGACGATCACTGGCAAATGCTTTAATTGCAAGAGCCGCCTGGCCTGGCGGGTGGTCCGATAGAGTTTGTAACCAAGCAGCAAAACCATCAAGACGTTGAGGGCTAAGAGAGGAACCGAAAGAGGGGCCACGAGGAGTGTGGCAATCAGCCCCAATAAGATCACTATTGGTTCCCATTCCCGCTCCAACACGTACTTGATCATCTCTCGCTGGTGCTTACTCATAGATCACTTCGCGAACATGACTTAGAGATGCCTTCGGTGATCAGTCCCGCCGCACGTACACCGATCAGAGAGACCCAAGGTGTTAGTGAGCTGAGAACGGGAGATAGACACCGAGACAAGCGCTGAGGGATGCCCGGAAGCCGATGTATCATGTTGCGCCCCGTCGCTCGATCAATCCATTTCAAAACGCGCTTTGTAGGCTTCCTGCTGATCGAGCTCCACCACCAAGCGCGGGCCCCCAGGACCAAGGCCGGGAACTTCCAGGAATTTATCAAGCATCTGCCATATTCTGCTCAGTGCTGCTTTGGCAGCTTCGAGCGGATCGGAACTGGATCGATTCTTTTCCAGTCTCCTGATTCCTCCAAAGAGGTCTGCTAGATCGGCTGCGTCAGGCTTATCAGGCTTAAACGGCGAATTTACCTTCCAATCAGGGCGTCTTGCGGCGAAGTCGAGTAACGGTCTAATCGCTTCATAATAAGCGTGCTCAACGCGCAGATGTTCTTGAACCACATAGCTCAGACATTGATCAGGTCCAGCGGCGAGGGATTTACCCAAGCCCTCATCGATCAACTCATGTTCGCCAACTGAGGGGTCAAATCCGACCGCCTCGTTATCGGGTTGTGGCAGCTCTGGATCCCAGTAGAACAAATAAGTTGCCAGTGCGGTATCAAAATCGAAGTTGGGGTTAACACGGATTTTGATTTGCAGCTGCTTTCGCTTCGATATCTCAATCGCTAGATCGTATGCTGCTTGCCAGCATTGCTGGAAAACCTTCTCCGCTTCGCCGATGCTCTCCGCACCCCGATAGGCTCGTCCATGAGCCATCGAATTGCGGTCGAGTCTCAGATTGCTCAGAAGCTGATAGCAGTTTCCTGCCGGCAAGCAGTTGCGGTCGTTGAGCCAATTGAGCATCGGCCCCCACTGACTTATCTTTCTATCTCCGTCGTGCCGGTTAAAGAAATACCTCAGAGTTGCTTCGACAGCCTGTAACGCCAGGGAGGCGGCCGCGTGGGGAGTCTCATACACCAGACATTGAGCAGCGTCCTCGAAGTGAGTTTTGGCCAGCCGCGGTAGGTAATTGACGTACACCTTTTCTTGGCTCTCATTCAGCCACCCTCGGAGTGATTGATACCTCAAAAGGTAGTCGGGGCCCAACGGAACAAAAATGGGTCGCTTGAACACCTGGACCTTAAAGAGCTTCTCAAGATCATTCATCAGATCTTTCAGGCGCCTTCGATTCGATCCCAGCTTTCGTCCTATTGCCGATCCGACGGAAGATGCTTCCTGCTCATTGGCGGGTAGCAGGAACGCTTCCAGCTCGTCGATAAATTGCCTCAGGTCTTCTCGCTTACTCTGGACTCCTTGGAAGACCCGGAAGGCATTGTCTGGCTCGTCCGCTTTCACTGGCAGCGCCTTCATCAGATTGTACAGCATATCAATAACGCTGTCCTCCAGATGCTCAAGCGGAGTATCAATCGGCCAATTGTAGCCGGCGCGCTTCAGAGTCTGGATCATTCCCCAGACCCCCAGGTAGACTTCCATCGTCGCCTGCTGCATAATGCCCACCTCACCTTTTCGACAAGGCTCAGCTTTTGACTACCCCGGTCTTGTCAATCAGCGGCAGACCCCTCTCCTTGTCCGGCATTTCCAGAACGTACCGTGCCTCCTTGTTTCGGTTGTTACCCATAAACCACTCGAAATTCCTCCCCTCGACGCTTGGCTGCTCATCCGGGCGTGGATAGTGGATCGGCAGATTCAGCTTCGGGTCGCTCGTGAGTGTCAGCAGATCCCGAACGTGCGCGAGTTCCTCAAACGGCTGCTCGTATGCCCGGCGCATCGCGGCTTTGAACCGCTCCGTGAGTTGTTTCAGCCAACTGGCGAGCTCTTCACTGTCCAACCGCTGCACGCCAGTCTGCCACTCGTCCCCATACCGATCCACGGGATTCACGAGTGAAATCTCGCTTACCTTCACCCGGACACTTCCGAAACCAAGTGACTTAGCAAAGCCCAGTCGGTGATAATTGCCCTCCAGCTCCAGAGACCACAACAACGCCCCCAGCTCAACGCCCGACAAATTTTCAAAACGCACGGTGAAGTTGAATTGCGCTCCCGGTTTGAGAGCGTCCGCCACTGTCCGGTTCTGATCATCTCTCACGTGCCTCGTTCGCTCATATTCTGCCGGCTTGGGCTGCGGCTGGTGGCGATACACCTTCCGGCCACGTATCACGTTGTCCCGGTTGTCATATCCGGCCTGATAGTCGTCCATACCGGGCTGTGGGTTGTTATCGCTCGGCTTCAGATAAAACCGCGTTGTCGTTGGTTTGGGAGACGAGAGAATTGCCAGAGTCGTTTCTGGTAATGTTTCTGGTATCCCTATTGCCCTACCGTGCTCGAATCGCACTCGCCCAGCGTAGGCAGTGACTTTATCCTTCGGCAGCGTCGCGCGAGCCTCACGCTCGCTGCCATATACCCAACCGAACACCCGGCAAGCCGGGCACAGTTCGTCGTATTCCTCGCATTTCCACAAGTGCTTAGGCAGCAACTGGCTCACCTTGCGTTTATAGCCTACACGCGGGACGGCGACCGGCACAATGAACTCGACCGTTGGCGCTTGAGGCGTCCCGCTCAACATGGCATACACTAGATCGCCATCCTGAACTTCGTGCGGGCCGCCAATCACGAATCGGCTGAAAGCCGCGCGTTTCCTTGCACGATCGGCTTTACCGGCAGCTTCGCCCAGCTTCTTCACGGCTGCAGCGTGCCGATCTTGATAATCATTGATCAGTTCGGCGTACTTGATCCGGACATCATCCAACAGTGGCACGAGCTCTGGCCCGGTGGTGTTTCGCTTCCAGCCCGTCGTCGGATCGTCTTTCCAACGAGAAAAGAAGAAACGCTCATACCGCTTGGTTTCGATATTTTGGTTGTTGATGCACAGATAGCCGTCCAGCACCGCTTGGCCGCGTTTCCTTCGCTGCCACGCCTCGGCCTCGGTGCGGAACACTGCCACCACATTCCATACCGGCGGAAATTGCAGATTCTCCGCGAGCGCGAACCCCTTTTCTTTATGGTTCAACCCGTTTAACGCGACCGGTTCGAAACGATCCTTCTCAGCCATACCGCGCTTTTTCCGGCCAGCCGGTTCCAGGGCTTCATACAGATCTACCCTTGCCGCGTACAGCTTGTCGCGTGGACGACTGCCTACGACCAGCCTCGCTGTGCCGGTAAGAAGCCGTAAATTCCAGCGGCCATGTTCGTCTCGCTCCACGCGCGTTGGGGTCAACTTGAGTGCTTCCGCAGCCGGAAGGTGGTAACTCAACCGTTTGTCGTAGTCGAAGTGCGCGTAGCACGAATTCGTCACCGTCTCGAACACGCTCCGCACCATGCCTCGAAGGCTGGAGGCTGGCAACGCCGGCTCAGGGCCGTCACCGAAATCGTAGCGGTAAAACCGGTACGTTCTATGATCTTCCTGTCGGTCGCCGTCCGAAGCGTAATACCATTCCGAATCTGAAATGAACGAGGGAGTCATCGCCATCACTTCGCACACTATTCTTCCGTTGAGCCCCACCCATCGGTCGTGCGGCGGCGGCGGGCAGCGACTTAACAATTCGGTATCTTCGTCCCCCTTCATCGCCTGTGGCGGATGCAGCCAACGGGCAAAGTTGTAGGGATTGAAAAAGCGATATCCTTTCTGTTGTTTTTGTGCAGATTCGGCCTGGGGGGCTGCAGGTGCGCTCTCGCTAATGTAGCGCGCCGATTTTGCACGCGGGCCTTTATCGCCCATTTCGCTCTCGAACACAACTCGCATGCCTTCCTTCAGTCCACCGGGTGGCGCATTCTTGACCCAACCGATCCGGAAGTAAACTCCTTTACCTCCGCCTTCAGGCTCGATAAACCCAAAGCCGGCGTCCGGATTCAAACGGACGATCTTTCCCTCAGCCATTGTTCGCCTCCTCATAACCGGCAAATCCGGTCAGCCACACGAATGCGACCTGACCACCGCGCGTGAATTCGTAGTATGTCGCTTGCGCTCGTTCGGACTTCACGCTGGGGTATATAAGCTTCGCCCACGCCACTCGGTCGTCGTGCCAGCGATCTGTCTCACCCACCCGCTCGCCCCACAGTAGCACCTTCTTTTCTGTGCGCCGGAACATGTCTCCATTGTGCCTCGCCCAATACTCGGTGCCACAGTACTCTTCCGCTTGAGGCACGGTAATTTCCTTATCGCCAACGAAATGCCAATATACCCGCTCACGATCTCGGCGCGTATTGACGTGACCACTTTCTCCGAATAGTTCCGCCCGCTCCAAAGTGCCCATCCGATCAGCAGCAGGCAGACCTCCATCGTTCATCTCGAACTCGCTCACGTACTCCCATACGCCCCAGCGCGTTTCGGCAACCGGCCAAACCCATGTTGCCAGAAAATCTCGCCAATGTTGCGGCGCGAACTGCCCGCCCCACACAGCAAACCTGTCCTCTCCCCATTCAAGTGCGCCCAACTCATTCACGGCTTGCCTCCTTCACCGGGTATAGACGAGCCAGATTCCAGGAGTCTGTATCTTTGGCGAAATACGAATCCTTCCTGGGCGGTGGCAAAAGATCGCCTTCAGCACGATCGATTTTCTTGAGCTCGCGATGAAACGCTTTCACCCAATCCTCGACCATCTCATGATGGACGGCCCAATCCGCTCCGGTGAATTCCGCCATGCGATAGAACCCCGGCCTATCTTTCAGTTCGTGACTCGTTGCGCGACCGTCCCATTCTGCGTCGCCTGCAAATCCGCAGCGGATTCTAATCTCCTTTGCCGTCGCCTGCCCAAAACCCTTTGCTCCGCCAAAGCCAATGGCGATGCGCCCTTCGGCCAGATCACGCAAGACCAGCGCAAGCCAGCCTAATTCCCATTCTTGCGGCTCTTCTAGATACAGTCGCGCCGCAAAAGTTGGGCGCCATAGCGCCGCCGCGTCGAACTTTGCGCTTTCCAACCCACCGCCGGTGAATCGATCTATCGCAAGAAAATCAATCGCTTTCCACACTGGCTCGCCAACCAACGGCGCATCCATCACCCTCAGCCGGCTGCCTCGCCGTGAGCTTCCGAACAATTGACAGCTCAGACACAGATTCGTCTCTTCCACATCGGCCTCGGGCGGTAGGGTCAACAGCCGATCACACTTTGTCAGCGGAGCATCCAGCCTGTCCTCTACCGGATTGCACGCTGGGCACGTCCGAAGAAACTCGTCTTTCTTATCTTCGGCTGCCACTGTTGCCAATGTCCGGGCAATGCGTTCGGCGTGCGACCGCAACGCGCCTCGCAATCCAGACCCTGGAATGATCGGCCGCAATTCCACATCCAGCCCCGGCACGCCGTCGAGCAACGACACATGATCGAAGCCCATCGCCCCAGCTACTGTTGTATCGTGTGTCACGAATGGTCCGTCTATTGCCAGCGCAAATTCTACTTCGATGAACGAGCCTGTCGTGCTGCCGTTAAGCTTTGACACAATCCGTGCCTCTTTCACACGCCGCGCTAACCATCCCTCGTCTTCTTTGCTGACCTGACGTGGGTCATCTGCTCTGAGGAAGGCCAGTAGTTCATCGCCAGTTGTCAGGCCATTCCGCACACATTGTACTTCGCCGAGTTTAGCCCGGCCCAGCCCGCGCGCCGCATCACCGCCCAGCCAAGTGCGGCCCGCTTGCCACTCGGCCAATGTCGCAGCCAGCAAACGCTCGTCGTCGTGTGAAGCGTCCTCCAATTCCAACCGCAATTCAAAGATCGCTCCGGCGGGCAGCACTTCGGTATCAAACTTGATGCGTCCGGCTCGCGCTGCCGCGCCTGTTACCCGGTCGATTCCGACACCGTCGCGCACGAATGGCCGGGGCGCGGAAATCAACCGCGCATCGTAAACCCAGAGCCGTGAGGCCCGCCCACCTTTCTCTTCGGCCCTTTCCTCGCCGGGATACAACTCACCGAACAAACGGCAGACGGCGCATCCACATATCTCTTTTTCTGTCTTCTTCTGTCTCTTCCTCTCTTCTCCCGACATGAGCGCCAGACATACCCCCCGCTTTCCTTTCAACTCCATCCGCGAGGCCAGCCGCGTCGCCAACGATCGCAGTGCGCCTCCAAGGGCCGTGCCCGGGAGCGCCAACTCTCCGCGCCCGTTCCGGCGTAAGGGTGAATCCGTGCCTACGTTGCCCCGGCCAACACCGACATGCGCCGCCGTCTCAAACGTCAACGGCCCAAAAATCGCGCAATACGTTTTGGTATTCATCGACTCTTCTCCTTGTTCAGCGCGCGGTCGGCAGCTTCAGCCACTTTCGTCGCCAGCATCTCCACCCCGATTGAGCGCAAACGTGCATCCTCTGTCTTCTCCAAAGCTGTCAGCAGGTCTTCGATGAACTCTAGGCCGGGCTTGACCTTCTCTTTGAAAGATTCTTTCCGTTCGCGCGGGGCTGAAACATGATCGCTGGGCATCGGCATGCGCTTCCCCGGCAAGCGACCTAGATCAGGCTGGCCGAGCAAGCCCAGTTGGTGTTTCAGCGTCTCAATGGGTAAATCGCGCCCTGAATACAGCAATCGGGCGACTGCCATAAATTCAGCGTGCTCCATCTTCTCCCATTTGTCCCCCATATCACGCGCCCTCTTCTCACGAAACTTGCGCTCCACTTCGATAGGGTTACCAGTAATGTCGGCTTTGCTTCTCAATACCTCCGGGCAGTTTATTTCAATTGAGATGTCCGCCGCTGTCCCCGCCAGAGTCGCGTATATGGAGTGATTAACGATGACCTGCCCGAAGCCTTCTCCGCGTCGCAAGCCAATTCCCTTCGCCTCCACTTCTTCCAATTTCTTCCAGATGTCATTAGGCGAGAGCGATTCGTCCACTACACGCAATCCAACCGCCGACCCGGCTCGCAGGGCGCGGTCACGCCAGCGCGGCAAGCCCAAGTGTCCATTGAATGTATCCACATCACGCGACTTGGCAAATCCGCGAATCATTTCCACTTGGACACCCAGCGCCTCTGAGAGCCAACCCGCCTCGAAGCCCGCTGGGAAGCGTCCCCACGTGTCCATAATAATGGTGTCACTGGCAAGCAACAACGTGAACGGCTGTTTTGGATCTGGCAGTCGATCACGCACCAGAGACAGCACAGGGGCTGATTCAGGCGCATCGAATGTCACTGTCACCCGCCCATAGCCGCGCCGCGTCCCTTTACCCAGCCGCAACGCTAGTGGCGTTCCATCTGTGGGCAGATCAGCCATCTCGCGCAGGGCCTCCCAGGTCACTGCATCCTGGCACACGATCTCGCCACACAAATACTGGCCCGCTTCCAGCGCCACGTACCCAAAGAGAATGCCCGTCTCCACCCGCTGGGTTTCCGCCATCAGGCGAATATGCATCTCTTCGCGCTTATACGGTTCGAATTTTTTTAGATCACCCGACTCCAGTGTTAGCAGTTCATCCAGGCCCTCGACCGCCCCATTGTCTTCGCCGTATAAACGCACACATTGCTCGCAAAGGACTTTGGCGTCCCCCAATAACGCGAAAGACCGATCATTGTGTTTCATTTTCGGATCGGATGGTGGGTACTGCTTACACCGAAAAACATCTAACGGCGCAGCGAACGATGAATACAGCAGGTCACCCGCCTCCGATGCTCTCGCCAGCGCAAGGAACGAGAACCGCGCCCAGCCGCGCCGGAAGAGGCCAGTAAAGGTCCGATAGATTTCAGGGTTGTCGAGGTCTTTTCGGGCTGCTCGCCCTGCCAATGCTCCCAACAGCACATTGCCGGGGAGCATTGTCGTCAGGCCATCGAACTGGTTGCCCGCCAGCGCCCGACGTGCGACCAGCACAGGCTCATCGAGCCGTGCAATGACTCGTACTCGCACCGGCTGCCATTCGGGGGCAGCCATTTTCTCCTCGAGCAGAGCGGGCGGGCGCTTTTTCTCCTGACGCGAAACGGGAATCCATGTCTTGTCTATCCATTCTTCCTTAAATCTACTAAGCCAATCGATGTCAGGCGATTGATCGCTTACCGAGACTAATTGAGCACGGCACTCACCGCGCCCGCGCCGCCGTCCCTTTCCGATGCGCCACAAATTGCGCGCCGCTGCCGCCAGCAAGGCAATTTCGGCCTTATCCGGTTGACCTGGCCCATTCCAGTGCGCCTCGAACCGAAAGACCAGCCGCCCATCGCCTACTTCTTCATTGAATAGCTTGTCCGGCTCGGCCCGCCGAGTATACGGACTCACCCGCACGCGCGTGGTCGGCTGTGCCCCCCAGCCGTCGGGCACTTCCGATATGGGTTTTGCCTCGCCAGCCTCCTTTAGCCATGCCGACGAAAACTGCCAGCGCCTCGGTCGGCGCGGCGACCCGAACACCCAGCAGATAGGACACTCTGGCTCATCGGGCTCCCACTGCTGACAATATCGAGGACTCTCTCTGCCATCTGAGGCTGCGCATCTTGCGTACTTCTTTTCATTGAGGGCAGCCGTGGCCAACAGTTCACGCGCTGAGTCGCGCAGCAACTGGCCCAGTAGTGACCCGCGCAGCGCCGGTCGCTTGTCTGCCTCGCGCAGCAACGCCGAGTCCACGCCCGTACTTTTGCGATGCCCCGAACCGACGTGATAATCGGACTTCAAAGTCAATTCAAATGTGAGGATAGTGCTCATTCTGCCTCCGGGCGGTAATCTATGTCTAGTACATCCAAGTTATAGGCATAGTCCCACATCTCGATCAGATCCAACATGCCATGCGCCGAATACGGATCTTTCTTGTCTGGGCGCAGGACGGATCGCCAGATGTTGTCCAATCCTCTTTCGTCTTCGCGTCCCAGCTTAAGCAAAGCCCGATCCAGCTTGGCTGACCCGATTCTCTGCCGGAGTGTGTTTAGCCGGCTCGTCCAGCGGGCCAAGTCCTTATCATCACGTATCTCGCTGACTTCCGCAGAATCAAACAAGTCTCGCAACTCGGCCAGCCGTTTGCCCGGCAGATCTTTCAAGGCAAGGCGTTGATCCAGCAAAACCGTTAACGCTAACCCGGCACCCCCTGTGCGGGACATCTTTTCTGCCGACCCGATCCAATATGGCTTGAGCGTTGAACGGTAACCGCCTTGTTGATCCTTTTCACCCACCAACTCGTTCCCTACAATCACCTCAAACGTCACCGCCGATACGTCGAGCTTCTTACCGAACTGCTTTGCGCGCTTCAACAATTGCTCGCCTCGCTCGTGTACCAAAGCATATGGATAATGGCTCTGGCAAATGATGACTGCCAAGCCCATCGTCGCCCGGCCAGAAGTTTCCCGTTCGAGCTTCTTCTCAAACTGCTCACCGATTCGTCGCGCAATATCGAGCGCATATCGGGCCGGGACCAGCGCAAACAGATCATCGCCGCCCACGATGAGTGGCACGATGGGCAGCCAACCTCGCACGCGCATTCGTTCTTCGAGCCGCTCAACTAACGTCGCCATGGGCTCAGCTAAACTGGCCCACATGGCCGCTTCCAGCGTGGTCGATCGCTCTGTCAACATCTCTTTGGATTCGCTCGCTCCAAACCACTTTCCCATCCCGTTCCCGTCGGCCAAAATGTAGCCCACGTATTGGGCAGGATCGAGCCTGCCGATATTATCTGCCGGATCTCTCGGAGTGCCCAACGGATGAGAACGCAATGGGTGATCGGACTTGAGGTCCTGCTCGACAATAATCACTTGGATTGCTTCACGGAATGCGTCAAAGAAACGGTCACGCTGCGCGCTACGTTCTGCCGCTTTTCCTATGCAACTGTCACACAAGTACGTTTTAACCTGCGACTCGGCTGGCAGTTCAGGGGTCGGCGTCGTATAGTGAACTGCTACTTCGGTTCCGCACGAGGCACAAAATGCCATGAATGGCATGTGTGCCACCGCTTCTGCTCCCCATCGCCTGAGTTTTGCTTCTTGTAATGTTCGCTGAAGCGCCTTGTTCTTGTCGCTGAAGTCTCCAGGCCGGTCAGGCTGATACTCGACTGGCCCAACCGCAGTGAGTGTTCCACCTGTTTCGGCTCGGAACTGCTCGGCCAGATTCTCCAGAAAACGCTTCGCTTCTGCGTCGCTGTCAAACGCAAGCCGGAAATTCCCTCCCACGCTGATAATCGTATTCTGCTTGTTGTTCGTTCCAACGTTCTCACAGAAGTGAGTGAGCAGCATGCTGCCGCCGATCACCTCCCGCAAGTGGGACGAGCGAAAAAGAAAATTCTGAATTTGATCTGCATCTGCTGCCACCAAATAACGCGTCATTACGTTTCCTCCTCGTGCTGATAGGTTGGGAGAAAGTCTATGCCAAACCATTCACACAACTTACTCCATGTTGGTGGAGTGCCGGACGACAAGTCATCGCGGATCAACTTTGCCCAGTTATCTTCGTAATCTCTCAAATTCGCCCGCATCATCCGGACGGCGGCCTCGGCAATCTCTTTTGGAATAGGCAGCACCGCATGTGTGACCTTGTTCCGCAGATATCGAAACCTTTTTAATCCCACGTCGCTCGTGCCTGCCTTATCTCTCGACTGAATCTTAAGGCGTGGCGCCTCACTCGACTTGCTGAACAGTATTTGCCATTGCTTGCCTTCAAGCTCGACTGTCAGTTGAATCGAATGGCCTTCAGGCGCATCCAGAATATCCTGCATCTGCTTTGCTGAAAGCCCGTCGACAATCACTTTGAATTCCATCTGGGGGGCCAGATGGCCGCCATCTTTTCCCTGTAGGGTCAGCCAACCCTTTGTCTTCAACAATACCAACCGGGCTTTCAACAACACTTCGCTGAGCCCCATCGCTCGGAGTAGCCCTGAGCGATAGTCTTCTTTGTATCGTACAATCTGCTCTACTTTCGTGCTCTCGTCACGGGCGTAAATGAGAAACTTCGCTGAATCAGCATAGAAGTCTGAAGACTCCAAATCGGATAATTCGTCCAGTAGCTTCTTGATAACTTCGGACGGCTTATTCGACTGCGCGCCTTTAGGCCACGTCTCCCAGAGTGACTCGACAGAGTTGAGAGGCTGATAACTTGCCTTCGTCTGCGCAACCGAGTCCCCTAAGCTTTTGGCAGAAAAATAGTCGCCATTACTCCAGGCGTGATAACTCAGTGTAGTCAACCGCATTAACTCCACAGCACCGATTTGTTCCGAGTTGAAATACTCTTTAGGCATCGCCCTGGTAATGGACCCCAGCTGTTCCGCCGCCGCGTCGAACGAAAACCGTTCATACAATTGTCGTGCGCGCTCCCAGTCCCGAAGCGCAAATTGCTCGTAGGGGTTTGGCAGAAATCCAATTCGGCAAGAATAGCCGTAAGGCCGCCGCCGGTCCTCATGATATTCATCAAAATCTACGTAAGAGATCCTGGCTCCAGTATAAGCCGCAAATAAAAATGCCCCGGCTACCATACTCTTTTTTCCGCCGGTAATGTCAATCACAATCTGTCGCCCCCGGCTTGAATCATAGCGCAACTCCTTGAGCAGTGACTGGAATACAGCATCCGGCGCATCCCGCTGAAGAGGTTGAGGGCGCTCTTTCACAAGCTGTGGCAAAAGCGTCGGGCTCAATCTCCTAAGCCAGGGAAGCACGCGCTCTTTGGCAAATGCTGTACCATTCATTTCGCTGTAAGTCTCATTTAAGATCAGCACAACCTCTTCAGGCTGATATGCACAAACAGCCTGCAGTAACGGCTCAATTGAAAAACCCACCAGTAAAACGAGTACTTCCGCAGCCTCAGCCGGCCATGCCCCCTCCCGCTCCTTGGCGCATTCGATTTCCCGCGGCAGAAGATCGTTGATGTAATACTGTATTGCATCACTTCTACTTCTGATATTCCAGTATTCTTCCGTTCGACTCTTCAAATCATTTTCATCACACGACATGGCAATATACTCTCCTCCCCTTATCGCTGCGCGATAAGTTAATGGGCCTCTATCTTTTCCGCCATTAACAAATCCTACCTTACTCTCTTACCCAATTCATCAGAGCCACTTCCTACTTGACTTCGGAGAATCTCTGATGACAACCTTCATTCTTGGCGTTACACTGCTCCCATCAGTTCAAAATACCGCCCGAACTTCTCCCGCAGGAACACGTAGTCCAATCGGCTTCCCTCGGGTAGATTCCAGGCGATTCGACACTCGGCCAGAATCTGGGTCTTGTGACTGTCCACTGTCTTAAGCGAGATACTCAACTGCTCAGCCACCGCCTGCGGCAGCGCGCCGTCCGCAAAGGCCCTCAGCACTTCCTGCTGACGCTCGGTCAATCGCGCGATCACCTGCTCGCATCGCACCCGCTCGGCCTCGTCCAGCATCTGGCGCTGCGCCGCGATCACCTGCGCCGGCGAGGTTGCCAGCAGCGAACGCAGGCCGGGGAAGTACACACCCCACGGCGCAAGCGGGACCTGGATCAGGCGCACGCCGTCTCCAAGTTCGGCGTGCATGATGGCTCCTTCGGCGGCCCGTTCGCGAAAGTCGTCCGGCGTGTAGAGATGCCAGGCGCGATCGTGATGGCCGAAATGCAGCATCGCCGCCGAGAGCGCGAGCAGGCCCATCAGTCGCCGCCCGCCGGCAAGGCACAGGTGAATGCGTCGTCCCTGTGCCTTGAGTGTGCCCAGCAGTTCATGTATAGTGAGCCACGCAGCGTCGGCATCGCTTTCGGTGCGAATGTCTTCCACCCGTCCAATGCCCGAGCGGATAGGGGCTGTCCGAAGGTGACACGGTTGACCTTTGTACTCATCGCCTGGAAATTCGGCTGCCAGGCGCGTCAATGCCCGATGAAGTCGCCCGCCAGGCGTTGAAGGATGAACGACGATCACTTCGCGTATCGTCTCACCGTGCGCCAGCAGCTCATCGAGGGCAAACGTGACGACCTGCGGCTGACCGCCCATTGTGGCGATTAACACGCTTGCCGAGTCCAATCCAGTACCTCACATCACACGAGAAGGACTTTCGATGAATCTATTGCCCGCCGTCCTCTTGGGCGGCCCACCACATTCCGGCAAATCCGTACTGGCTTATTCTTTAACCCATGCGCTCCGCGAGCAGGGCATCCAGCACTACGTCCTGCGCGCTGCACCCGACGGCGAAGGAGACTGGGCGAACGAAGCCGATCAGGAATTAGTCCGCATCATTCGGGCCAAAGGAGAATTCTCGCAAGACTTCGTTCGTCACGTCTGCGACAGCCTCGCCCGGCGACACATGCCGCTCCTGGTGGATGTGGGTGGACGGCCGACTCCAGAGCAGGAAGTTGTCTTCGACTACTGCACTCACGCCATCCTGCTCTACAAAGACGAGACTGAACTCGAATTCTGGCAGGCGATCGCCGAACGGCACAACTTGATCGTGATAGCGATTCTGCGCTCCGACCTCGACGCTGCAGAAGCGATCACTGATTCTGGCCCGGTCTTACGCGGGACGATCGGTGGATTGGCAAGAGGGGCGCTCGCCGCCGGGCCGATGGTCCAGGCGCTGGTTCAGCGTCTGGCCGGCATGTTTGCATATTCGCACGATGAACTGCTTAATATCAACTTGCTGGATGCCCCTGTCGAAGATGTGCGCATCGTCGAAGAACTCGCGTCGATCATCGGCGTTCCCAGCGAAGGAGAACGATACCGCTGGCAGCCAGATCATCTAAAGCCTGTGCTGGAGCTTCTGCCCGCCGGCCAGCCGACGGCCGTATACGGTCGCGGCCCGACCTGGCTCTACGCTGCAATCGCGGCTCACACCAGCCCGGCGCTCTTCTGGCAATTCGACGTGCGTCTCGGCTGGGTCCAATCGCTCGCTCTACGATTCGGCGATCTCTCCCCGAATGCGCCACTTCAGATTGAAACCCATGCCCGGCCCGGCCATCTACACATCGAGTTTCGCCTCCTACGAGCTTATCTCGACTATGAAGAGATTCACGACCTGCGCGTCCCGGAAGTCGCCCAAACTCAGGGCGTCGTCTTGAGTGGCAAACTTCCGAACTGGCTATGGACCAGCCTGACACTTGCCTATCGTAACGCCGCCTGGGTCGGGATCTACTATCCTCCTCTCAACGGTGCAGTCGTCGTGGCGCGATCGGGTGCGAATGCGCCGGCAGTCGGCTCTATGGTATAAACACACAAGCGCCACCCGCTCACTCGCGGCGGTTGGCGCTATGTAGTGCATGTCCGGCCATTTGGCTCCTCCGATTGGAACAACCGGCTACACTGCTCCCTACTATACTGCCACTTCTCGAAAAGTCAACTCCTTTTATACCTATTTCCTACCTCTCCCGGAACGTTTCACCCGGGGCGGCGCGGTGAACAGGATGAAGGCCCGATCCTCGGCCTTGAGGGCATCCAGATCGAGGCCCTCCAGGTCGGTGTCGTCTGCCCAATCGTCCTGCAGGATCACATACGCGTCGCTGACATATCGCTCAACAGTCTCTGTTTTTCTGTCGATCTCCTGCGCCACCAGCGGGGCACGCATGCCATATACCAGATGCAGCCATACGCTTCTCTCCAGCCGGGGCGTCAGGTCCGGATGAGGCTCCCACGAATTCAGCGTGTCGGCCTGCTGCAACAAGCTGTAGAACTCAGCGGGCAGCAGAGCCTTGATCCCGGGTGTCATCACAAATCGCGCGCGGCATGCTCGCTTCACCGCCGCGACAATCGCCATCCGGATTTCGTTCTTGAGCAGAAAGCCGCGCGCCCCGGCGGAGATGGCAGACCGCACAACGGCCGGATTGCCATATTGTGACAGGCATACCACGACTGCGCCCGGCGCCCGCGTTCGCAACTCCCGAATCAGAACACCGACCGGCGGCTCCGGTGGCTCGTACTCCGTGTCCAGCACGATCGCATCGGGCGCTACTTTAGCCTTCGCCACCTGGCTCAGCAGCTCCGCTGGCGTTTCGGCTTCGTCGCACACCGTCGTCCGCGGATCGCGCATCAGCAGCGCCGCGTTCAGCTTCAGCGCGCAGTAGTCGTCGTCCATGATCATGACTTGCAACGGGTCCTCCGTGTCCACGACATCCTCCTCCCCAGTTGGCTCCTGTATTTATCCCACCCGCACTTGAAAGCCCCACGCCCCAGACCTGGCAGGTCTTGTCCGCCGCTGTTAGCCGTAGGCTGGATCACCGAGACCTGCCAGGTCTACCCCGTAGCCAGAGCATACACGTCCTTTCGGGTGGACGCACCCGGATTATCCGGTGAATACGGGCAACCGGGTATCCCACTTTCCTGCATATACCCGCCCGATCGTTCGAGGTACGCTATGCGCGATGAAGCATCTCATCGTTCTTCTCGTCCTGACGGCACTTCTGGCGGCCTGTACTCCCGATGGAAATGCTTCGCCACCTGCGCTGCCGCCGGGCTTCGGATGGGCCAGGGATAAGTGGAGCGCGACTGTCGAGGCAAATGAGGTCATGGTGAATCGACGTGTGGAGATCGACCCTGACCTTGGTTCGTTTCTACGCGGTTCGTCTGCGCTCGCATCCGCTTCCCTTGAGGCGACGTTGCTCGCGGCCGGCGCATCTGAGGCTGAGTGCCGCTCAAGCGACTCCTTTGACGGCCTGGCTGTTTCCTGCCGCTACCGCTATGCTCTCTTGCCTGCGGATGGCTCTGCTGTTCAGCCACTCCCCCTGCCCGATGATTCGCTCTTCCAATTCCTCGCCGAGCTGCCGGTAGAGGCGGCACGCGGCGTTCACCTGTCGATCCGAGGTCAGGTTGCCACGACCGGTTTCTTCACACGGCTTCCAGATTCACGAACACAACGCTACGCCAATGGTGGATATGTTCATCGGCGTTACTCGCTCGCATCGTTTTCCACGCTCACAGTTGACGGCGAAATCCGGCTGCCGCCGGGTAACCCGGCTGAACCGTTTGTATCGCAGCGCGCCGTCGCCGGCTTCATACCGCGCTATGTCCCCCCGCCCTCAGCATGGCTGGCCCTGGGGTTCGCGCTCCTCTCGGCGCTTGCCGCCATCAAGATCATCTTCCCAGTGAGCGCCCGGCTGCCGCGCGAGCCACGTCCCTGGCCGGCGCATCCTGAACGCATCCCGTTCCTGCTGCGCTGGCTCGCCGCGCTGGTGGCGCATCTGACCAACTGGCTGCGCCATGCCTGGATGCGTCTGCTCAACTGGTCACTCGGTGTTGGATTGATCATCGCCGGCGTCCAGACGGTCGTCATCGCGTGGGGTTTGGCACAACTATACGAGCGTCCGGATGATCTCCGCCAGCTATACGACCGCCTTTTTGCTGACGTTTCACTGGCCGGCATTTCAGAAACCATAGAGTCACCCGGGTTTCCTATCGCCCTCGCCATCATCGGGGCCGTGGCATCCTTGATCGGCCTGGGCCTGCTCGCCCGACGCGATACTGCGCGGCTATTGATTGCCGGAGCCGGCATCGGCCTGCTCGGCGGACTGATTCTAGCCTGGCCGCATCTCTTGCTTGCGCCGCTTCAACTCGAACGCATTCTGTGGTCAGGCGAGATCGTCCTCATCGTGTTGACGATTCTGATTCGCGGTCTCACGCATCCGAGATTTCGCCGATATTACGCTGCTCAGAGTGATGCCCGATGACCAGACTGCTGCGCCTCTTGATCCTGTCTGTTTGCTTCACCTTCTGCGTTCTTGTCGCGTACCCCGCAGCCGCTGCCGTGTGGCCAACGTATGTGATCGCCTTCATCCCGTTGAACTGGTCAGGCGGCCTCGACGCCTTCGAGGCTGAGGCCCGACAACAGGGGGAATTCTTCGTCTCCGAATCCAGTATAGGGGACTACGCCAGCGTGGAACTCAAGTTCATCCGCGAACGCTTCGATGGCGCGTCGCTCACCGATCCGTGGCTCGTGCAAGATGTCGTGGCGTTCAGCCTGACTCGCGAGCCGGCCGATCGGTACGTCGGCCTGACAGACGGCGATCTGGCGCTCGACGGCAACTCGCGTGTTGTCGGCTGGACGATGGGGCCTGAATCACCGGGGATTGTGATCGAGACCGGCAGCCTGGCAGTAACGGCTCACGAACTCGGACATACCTATGGCCTGTGCGACGAATACTACTTTCCGTACTGGGACGAGCAGAACCACGAGTGGGGTTGCCCCAACCCCTTCCCGCCCGAGTGCTCCCAGTTCGAGACCGAGTTCTGCGACGGCCTGCCTGCTCCCGACGGCAGCAATTCGATCATGGGCCCTTCCGGCCTCGCCGGTCCTTATTCATACAACACGCCCAGCCTCGATCATTTGCAGATGGTCTTCGCGTCGCTGTTCGCATCCGGTGATCCCCCTCCCGAACCCACACCGGTGCCGCCCACGCCAGAGCCGATTCCGCCGTCTCCGACGCCGGAACCAGCACCCATCGACCGATCGATCGTCGTGGTCGATCCTGCACTCGTGCGTCTCGATCCGAATGGCATGTGGCAGCGGCTTGCATCCGGCCCTGCGCTTCAACCGGACTGGTCGCCCGACGGTGAGAGGATCGCGTTCGCTTCGACCCATAGTGGGAATCTCGACCTGTATCTGGTATCGGCGTCCGGCGGTGTGCTACAGCGCCTGACCGACTCGCCGGCGCGTGAGTTCCATCCAGCCTGGTTGCCTGACGGCGCGCGTCTCATCTTCGTATCCGATACGACCGGCGCATCTGCGCTCTACACGCTCGACCTCGATTCAAGAGCGGTTGAACCACTGGCCGATCTGCCGACGCCTGCGAGCTGGCCGGCGCTCTCGCAGGACGGGCGCGCTCTCGCCTTCTCCGCCGCCCCAACCGGCGACTGGGACATCTATCGAGTTGACCTCGATGTCGATGGCATGCCTCTCCCGGACACTCTCACTCGCCTGACCGATTCTCCTGGGCCAGACATCTCACCCGCGTGGGGCCTGGATTCGACATCGCTCGCCTTCGCCTCCGGGCGTGCCGGTTCGCTCGATCTGTACCTGCTTACCGCTGCCAACTCGGGAGCGGTTGCCATCACAAACTCGCCGGGCAATGAATGGGCGCCGCGCTGGCTGGCCGATGGGCGAATTGTCTATCATGCTTACGACGGCCAAGCGTTGGGTGTCTGGGCGCTTGACCCGAACACCGGCAAGCAGATTCCTATCGCTCCCGACATGCCACTGGCCGCGTGGCCTGCGCCCGAACCGTGAGAGGTTGGCCTCATGATGCCGTTGCGCTATCAGATACTTGGCCACCTGCTCGTCGGTCTGCTCGTCGGCTACCTGCTCAATCTTGCCCTGACGCCTCCCGTGCCGGAGATCGAGCGCAAGTCGGAGCCATTTGTCACGCAGCGCGATATGCTGGCCGTGACGGTCACACTGCATCGCAGCGCAGCGCCGGAGATCACCGATGTACAGCTCCTGGAACAAGGTCGCGTGTCGATAATGCAACCGGGCGACTACGCGCTCGTTTTGCTCGACGCAGACGGTGAGGCGTTGTACACCAACTCCTTTCGCGCGACGTTCCTGCGGCCGGGTGAGCCGCCGCGCCTGGCGGACGAGATAAGGCGCATCTTCGTCGTCCCGTATGCGCAGGAGGTCGTCCGGATTGTCGTCGCAGGCCCACAGGGTAGTGACGAGTACGAGCTATCCAAATGACGGACTGGAACAGGGAGCGATGAAACTCAGATCTCTTCTGAACCGTGGTCTATGGCCTTTCACGCCCGATCCTGCGCCCACCGGCCTTCATACGTTTGGCTCGCCTGCGCCGGATAGTCCGATTCTCATCACGGGCAACAGCCGCCACACACTGCGGCGACTTGAGCGTTCGCTCACGCCCATCAGTGCACGAGTGCTGACGATCGACGTGGGCGGTGTCGATGTGCACTCTGCTCTCGCCTCCGGTGGATTCTCGCTGACGAAGGTCTCAGAGAGTCTGACCAGCCTTGCCCGCAAGCCCGAAGAGTCGTCGGCGAGTGAACGAAAGGCATTGCCCGTGGCACTTCTGCCCTATCCCGCGTGGGAAGCGCTGGGCGGGGAGAAGATCGGCGAGGTGGCCGGATGGCGACTTGACCCCGGCCCGGCGGATGCGCGCGACTTGCCGGCGTACTTCGCGCGTGGCTGCAAGTTGACCGACGAGATGAAGGTGATGCGGTTCCCGCTGGGAGATCGGCTCAGACTGGCGCTGGCGCACGCGAGACTATTTGTCCTGATCGCGGCTGTACCGATGCTGGTATTTGGATGGAAGGTGTTCGCCGTGGGTGCGACACTGGCTCTATTGAGTGCGGCATTCCTTGCCGTGTTATCGCCAAGGCTGCCCGGAAAGCATAGGCCTATCAAACGCCTGGTGTTCACTTACGTAATCGCGTTGGCGGGATTGATCGGTTTGATCTATTCGGCCCATTTCATGAGATTCAACCCCCTTTACTTTGCCATTAGCCTGACCATCCTCGGCATGTGGACGATGCAACTGTGCGTTCCGGTTTCCCAACAGAAGAACTCTTCCGATAGGTATTCCTCTTTCGACCCATATGAAGAGGGGTAATTCGACTAATAGGAATCTGAGGCGCGTTGGGCTACAATAATAATCGCTCGGCTATTGTCTCTCACCATCAATGGGGAGGTGTCTGAATGGACATTCTTCTATGGATTATTCTGGGGCTGATCCAGGGTTTTGCCGAGGCTCTCCCTATTAGCAGTTCAGCCCATCTGGCGCTTGCCAGGCAGTTGCTTGGTTTTCGCGATTTCAACTTTGTGCTGGCTGTCGGCCTGCACGCTGGCTCGCTCCTCATCATTGTCTATTGGTTCCGTCGGGATATCGCTTGGCTCTGGCAAGGTATCCGAACCTCATGGCGAGACGTGACCATCTGGGTGGTTAAGAGAGGGAGAAACCCCTTAGATCGACCCAGCGAGCGTCGCGTGCCGTACTTTCTAGCGGTGAGCCTGGTGCCTCTGGCAGTAGAGGGCTATTTGCTGAGGAACTATGCCGTGAGCGTATTCCGCGACGAGAACTGGGCACTGGTATTGCTGATTCTCAATGGTTTGATCATCGTGGCAACTGCCCGGTGGACTCGAGGCGAGCGTACGCTAGGCGACTTGAGACTTCGTGAATACCTGTTCATCGCTGCCACTCAAGGCCTGTCCGTCCTGCCCGGCATCTCGCGCCTGGGTGTGACCTTATGTGCGGGCCTGAGCCGACGCCTCAACTGGTATGAGGCGCTGCGTCTTTCCTTTCTGTACGCTCTGCCGGCCCTGGCAGCAGCCATCCTTGCCGAAGCGCCAGCGCTGGTCCAGTCACTGCAAGATCTGCCGGAATTGGCTCTCGGGTTCACGCTCGGCCTCATGGTGGTCATTCCGGCGACCGTGCTCGGTCTGCGGCTACTGATGTCGAGCATGCTTGAGCGACGCACCTTGACTTTCTTCGGATACTACTGCTGCATGCTAGGCTTGTTTGCTCTTGTCTATTTTGCGGTTGGGTTTTGACAGTTAGAGCGTTCCATTACGCGCTAAGAAGGAGTTCGATCATGCTATCTCGAAGCTTAAGGACAGTCTGGCGTAACCTGAGTAACGAAGTCACAGACTACGTCTTCAACCGCTCTGGAACCGAGTCAGGCTTTCTCAGGTTTGTTGGCTGGTTCCGGCTGGCGGCTCTAATCGGTCTGACGCTTCGATTTGGGATCGGCCGAACCGCCATTGAGGATAATCAGGTCATGTTGGTGACCGTGCAGGGGGTATTGTGGGGCTACTTTATTTTCGTTGTCGCAATGCGTTACCTGGCCGACTTTCACCCTCACCGTTTTGAGTCTACTGTGTCAAAGATTGTGCAGATACTCGTCGATATTGCTGTTGTCGCCTTCTTCTACGCCGTGGCCCACGATCCACACTCGGACGTGTTCCTTCTGTACTTTATACCCCTGCTCATCATCGCCCGCTACTTTGAGTTCTGGGCTATCCTATCATTTCTGGGTCTTACGGTACTGGCAACGATCACCACCTGGTCTGTCGTCGTGGGGCCAGCCAGGTTCGCTTCACCCCACTTTTGGGCCTCGGCGATTCTGCCTCGGTTCGGCTTTCTGGCGATGTTGACCTTGTTTTATCTCATTTATCATCGTCGACGTCGATTGGTTGGTCAAATCCACAGGGCAGAGGATGAGCTTCTGAGCCGATTTAGAGACCTGACGGTCGGCGCCTTTAGTGTAGACCGCCAACTGCGTGTGGCTACACTGAACGACGTTATGCTCCAACGGCATGGTTCAGGATCGGTCGGTGGGACATGTTACGAGGCTTTTTGCAGGTCTGCGCCGAATGGGCGTAGGTCATGTCACGACTGCCCACCTGCTGCGGTGGTCGAACGAGGAGAAGCGATATCCGATATTCCAGTGAATTTCGCCGATAAACATGGCGTTCTGTACCCGGCCAGTGTGTCGGCCTTACCTATTCTCAATGCGCAGGGCGAGATTGTTGGTGCAACGGCGATCGTGCAGGATTTATCGGAACGGGCAGCGTTTGAGCAGCAGCTTCAGTCCTATGCCGCCGATATAGAACGGACCGTCGACACACTCACTCAAGAGGACCGAGCGCGGGCTGCGGAAATGACGCGCCGGCTGGCGGCGATCTCGAGAGCCTCAGCCGCTGTACTGTCTCCTGACCAATCGTTCGGCCTGGATGAAATTGTCAAGGCAGCAGCCCACCTGTTGCGCTGCCAGGCAGCCGACGTGCGCCAACTTGGAATTCACGAAGGCACCGGCCGGCAGGCGCTGCTTCTGCAACATGCCTTCGGCTACACGCCCGAAGACGTAGCCAAGCGTGAGTTTCTTGACCTGAACCGCCCCAGTATTGTGGTAGAGGCTTTTCACAAAGGGGAACCGAGATGTGTGGAGGACGTGCAGGCACAGCCAGGGTTGGTGCAGTTTGAAGATCACGCGCGCAAGTACAATCTCCATACTATGGCTTACTTCCCACTCTGGGCCCGGGGTGAAAGAATCGGCACGCTTTCGCTGTATCGAAACAGGCGGCAAATCTTCTCACCTGAAGAGATGCAACTGGGACAAGCGTTGGCGAACAGCCTGGCAGCGACCATTCTTAATCAAGATCTTCTCAATCACATCGCGACTGAGGCCCGCCTGCGCCAGAAACGCCTGGATGCCATCAATGCTCTCAGTCGCAAGCTCGTTCCCCACGATAACATCCACTCGCTGGCGCGGCTGGTCGCTGATGTTACTCGGGAACAGCTCGATGCCGAAGTGTCTGCCGTTTTCCTGCTGGAAGGCGAATTCTTATACCGGACAGCGATCTCTGGTGTCGAACCAGAATGGTTTGCAGAAGAATGCTATAAAGTCGGCCAGGGCATCACCGGTCAGGTAGTAGTCATCCCAGCAGGCAAACGATATGGCGAGCCCGTTATTGAAAATGCCGTCGATGAAAGTGCTTTGGTCGTTCCAGAACATCTGGTGCGTTACAGACAGCAACTACTGTCGGGCAGGGTCCGTCACCTGATGGCTGTGCCACTGAACGGCCATGAAGGAACCTTTGGCGTGTTACGAGTAGTCAACAAGCTCGATGACAAGAGCCGATTACATCTCAAGGGCTTCACCGAGCGAGATTTGGACTTGATGACGACCATTGCGGGCATCGTGGCCGTGGCGATGGAGAATTCTCGACGGCTGGCGGAACAGACACTTCTCATGACCGTGGGGCAAACTGTAACGTCATCGCTCTCGAGCGGCGAAATCCTCGTGAGAAGCCTCGATCACGCGGTGACGATGCTGGATGCAGCGGCCGGCTATATCCTGCTACCGGACAAAGCAACGGGAGGTTTGGTTTTGGGTGTGACGGTAGGACGCGGCGCCGAGCAGTTGCGTAGTATGGTTTTACCGCCTGGCAAAGGCATTGCCGGTGCAGTGTTCAGCACCGGCCAGCCAGAGCTGGTGGCCGATGTGCGTCAGGATGCACGCCACTATTCCGAATTCGAGGCACGCACCGGCTTCACTCCCTGCACCCTGCTGTCTGTCCCGATCAAGACTCGGGAGCGGGTGATTGGCGTTATCGAAGTAGTCGACAAACATCGCGGCGCCTTCACTCCGGCCGACCTGCACTTGCTCCATGCGTTATCCGCGTGGATCGCGATCGCGATCGAGAACGCCCGCCTCTATGAAGCTGAGCAGGAACGCCGGCGACTGGCCGAAGCCCTGCTCGAGACCCTGCAAACGCTATCGTCGACCCTGGATATCGATCAGATTCTGGCCAGCATACTGGGCCGGCTCAATCGTGTCGTCAGCTACGATACGGCCTCCTTGTTCTTGCGCCAGGATGACAAACTGCTGCTCCGTGCCCAGGCCGGATTCTCTGCAGACGAGCAAGAAGCGCTGAGAGGAGCAAACCTGGACGCCAAGTCAAATACCCCCTTTCAGATGATGGAAGCAACGCGGCGTCCGCTGATCATCCATGACGTTCATCAGGAACCTGTCTTGGACCCTATTGCCGGTACGGGTAAGATCCGCTCATGGATCGGCGCTCCCCTCGTCTTCCACAACCAGGTGATCGGCCAACTCGCGGTGGACAACTGGGAGCCTAATCAATATGACGAGAATGATGCATCTCTGGTGATGGCGTTTGCGCAGGGCGCCGCGATTGCGCTTACCAACGCTAACTTGTTTGCGCAGCAGAAGGAACGGGCTGGTCGGCTGTTCGCATTGAATCAAAGCCTCATTGGCATTACCTCGGCTCGATCGAGGGAGGAAACTCTCGACGAGATCGCGCAATGTGTCGTCGATCTCATGGAGTGCGACATGTCCGGGGTCGCGCTGTATGATAAGGAGAGGGATGAAATCTATGCCGTGCCGCAGGCCGGCCATCGGGGAATCAATGCAGAGTACGCTCGACTGTTTCGCTTTCCCATTGAGCGACCTGGCGGGGAGGTTCTTCGCTCTCGACAGATTCTTACCACCATTGATGCCGAGGCGGATCCGGACTCCATTTTTGGACATCGCCTGACCAGGCCTATCGGGGCCAGGGGAATTATGGCAGCGCCACTGGTAGTCGGCACCCGACTGATTGGCATTCTATACGCTGCTACTCGCTCGCCGCGCCGGTTTTCCGACGATGAGCAGTCTATCTTCTCTATCCTGGCCAATCAGGCAGCCATTGCTATCCGAAATACTGAACTGCTCGAGCAAACGGAACGCCGCGCAGAACTACTCGACCTGTTCCATCAAATCAGCATTGCCGGCCAGCGCACGAGTGATCTGGAGCGTATTCTCAACATTGTCTTGACCGGAGTCACGGCTGACTATGGGCTGCGATTTAACCGGGCCATGCTACTCCTCATGGACTCTGAGAGAGAGCAATTGGTCGGTTACACGGGTATTGGCCAAACCAGCCACGTAGAAGCGGAGACGATCTGGGGAAGCCTGAGTCGGGAGGAACACACACTTGACGGCTACGTGCGCGAAGTGCTCGAACGCGGTGTGCCTATGTGGACACCCATCCATCATTTAGCTAAGAACTTGCGAATTCCCGTGAAAACAGATTCCAGGGAGGCGTTCAGTCATGTCATTCTGACCAAACAGAAACTCGTTATTAACCCGGCCGATGGAAAGTGGTTGATCGACGCCGAATTCTATCGACTATTCGATCCGGGCACGTTTGCACTGGTGCCACTCGTGATCGAAGGGCGCGTGATCGGCATCCTGGTGGCTGACAACAAATTCACAGGCGCGCCGTTCACGGAAACTGATCTTGAGCTGCTGTCCACCTGCGCGAGCCAGGCTGCTGCAGCCATTGAGCGCAGCCGCCTCCACCAGGCCTTGCAGCAGCGCATCGCTGTGCTGAATCACCTGCAGGAGGTCGGCCAATATATCTCCGACCTGACAGATCTGCGTGAGGTGCTGCGCCGCATTGTCAAGGCTGCGAACCAGGTTCTGGAGGCAGACATCTCGTATTTGGTACCCTATGACAACGAAGCGAAGGAGTTACTCGTAGACCTTGGCGTGAGTGAAGGAGAGCAGAACGGCTTCGAACATGAGCGAAAATTCGGCCAGAAAGGCCTGACCGAGCTGGTGATGACCGAGCCAAGCGGATTGTTGGTGATCAACGATGTCGGTTCTCGCTCCGACATTTCCAGCCGGTTTACCGAATACGCTAGTATCCGATCTGTTGCTGTCGTTCGGTTGGAGTTTGGCAACGAGATCGTCGGGGTGCTGTATATCAACTTCAAACACCACCGACGCTTCAAAGACGAGGATTTGCACACGCTACGCATGTTTGCCCACCAGGCTGCCATCGCCATTCACAACGCGCGGTTGATGGAACAAATCGGAGAATTCGCAACGCTTCAGGAGCGTGATCGTCTACGCGAAGATCTGCACGATGCACTCAACACATTACAGTTCAAAGTCATGATACCGGTCGAGAATATGCGTGACGAGATGTCGAAACAGGGTAATGCGGAAAGGGCGGAGGAGATGGATCGGCTATGGCGCTTTACTCGTCACACCTACCAGCACTTTGATCGCATCCTGCAAGATATGCGCGATCCCGTGTTAGCTGAGAGAGGATTGGTGGCAGCCTTGCACTCCAGCCTCGAAAACATCTATAATCACGCCATTGAGTTGCGTGTATCGGGGGAGACACGACCATCTGCCGATGTTGAACTGGCACTATACCGCATCTGCCAAGAAGCGATCAGCAATATTGTCAAGCATGTCCGCTTGCCGAGCGGGGTGACCAACCACGCTACCATCGAGCTATCCTTTGAGCCACTAAAGACCCAATTGATCATTCGGGACAATGGTCCCGGATTCTCGCTCGACGCAGTCAAGAGCCAGGGTAAAGGCGTAGGGTTACAGGCGATGGAGAACTGGGCGAGAAAGATCGGTGCAGATTTGTCAATCCACTCGGCTCCGGGAGAGTGCACCCGCATCGAGTTGCTTGTACCCTATCAGGAGGCGATGAAATGACCCCAATCCGTGTGCTCGTAGCTGACGATCACGTGTACGCTGTGCCAGGCCTGTGTGATGTCATTGCCGAAGCCACCGATATGCGGGTCGTTGGCCAGACGATGACTATTCTCAAGGTCCTGGAATTAGCCAAAGACACGCAACCCAGCGTGATTGTGCTGGATTTGGCATGGCCGGGTGACAAGATGGCCGGCATTAAGCTGATCCCCGAGATCAAGGCGAGTTGCCCTGATACGCAAATCGTCGCCATCACAGTCTACCCGGAGCTCATCGAGCCGGCCCGTGCGGCGGGCGCCTTCGCCTTAAGCAAGGGATTCTCAAAGGCCGAGCTCTTGGATACCATCCGCTGGGCGGTGAGGTTCAAGGGTCCGACGACAGATCCTGCGGAAGGTGCACTTAAAGAGTTCGAGGCTTTAACTGAACGAGAACGCGAAGTCCTAAAATTGCTGGCACAAGGCAGGACCGACAAGGAGATTGCCCAGCAGCTTATCATCGCGGAGGGAACGGCCAAAAAGCACGTGAGCAGCATCCTCGGCAAATTGCATGCGAGCAATCGAGCCGAGGCTGCCGTCATCGCGGAACGCTATAGATTGCTGTAACCACCTCATCCTACTCCCACCTGGCCGCTTCGCAGATTGGCTCACCTCCTTCGAAGGAGGTGGGCCTTTTGCGTGATATGAGGTATGTCGCATTGTAGTCTTTCGACATCTTGTTCACGCCAGCCATAGGTTATATCCTGTTGGGCAATAAGCAGGTACATCCCGGTACTCGACAGATCATACACGCTTCGCTGCCAACAGGAAATCCCATGAAAAACTCCAACCGCCACTCTAACAGAATCGAACAAGACTTTGCCGCCATCCTCTGGCTCCACCTGCTCAAGGGAATCTCGATCCTTGTGCTAGTCGCGGTCGCTAGCTGGCTGTGTGGGCAAGGATAGATTCAGAATCGTGCTGATCCTTTGCGTCATTGCAAGTGCGCCTTTCAAGGCGGCCTTAGACATCCACCAATGGGGGGAACTATGGCGAAGAAAGGTGAACAAAAGAACCGGCAGCCGAAGCAGGCGACGAAAACTCAACCAAGAGCCTACCAAAGCAGGCTTGGGCAGTTGGTGGGCGGTGTCTGGGATAATGTCTTGGCCGATGCGCTTAAAGCTTTGGCAGTTCTATTTGTACTGGCGCTAGGTGCTTGGTTTCAGGTGGCCGGTGACAAATGGCAGTCGGCTGTCTCAACTGAAAGTCTCCAACCTTCAGTAGAAGCATCACGAGTGCCGACCATGACACCTATCCGGCATGAACCGACTGCTATCTCTGCCATCCCGTCTCCCACACCGGAACCCTCAACGCCGCCTTCCGCCGAACATAAGGCTTCGCCGCCCTGTCCCCGCTACGATGAATCTATTGTGCGTGAGCAGGAGTACATTGTTCAACTGGGCGATACCATGTGGTGCATCGCTGAACGTGCCGGGGTATCCTTGAGCGCGCTCATTGCGGCAAATCCTCAAATCCACATTCCAGACCTCATCCACGCTGGCGACACCATCCACATTCCCTAGCAAGCTGCTGATCGGCATTCTCCACCAACATCCTACTTTCCTGCATTCTCTCCTCATCCTCTTCATGCTTCAATACACGCGGAGGTCATCCGCGTGCTCGCGAAAATTCTGCGCAGCCTCACGTTCGCCCTCGCAGCGCTGTGCCTGATCACTTCGTCGGCGTATGCCATGTCGGTACGCCTGTCTCCCGTCAGCGCCGGGACGGCTGGATCCGGCATGCCGCGCGACGCGCCAGCCGACAACGTCTGCGTCGTGCTCGTGCTCGACGAGAGCGGCTCGATGCGCGACAACGACCCGACCTTCCTGCGCAACACCGGCGCCAAGCTCTTCGTCGCGTTGCTCGACGACGGCGACCGCGTGGGTATCGTCCGCTTCGCCAGCGGCGCAACTCGCCTCACGCCCGACCCGATCACGCTCAATACGGCCCAAGACAAACAGGACCTGCTTGGCTTGCTTGGCGATTCCCCACCGGAAGGTTACACCGACATTCACGCTGCGCTGAACGAAGCGGCGGCGCTACTGAAAGGTGCTCAGTGTGGCGCACGCCACATCGTCCTGCTCTCCGATGGCCAACCGGAACTGCCAGATGGTCTGCCGGCCGATTATGAATCGAAAACACTCGACCTCGTGCGCGACCTCAATGCACCGATCCTGGGCATCGCCCTGACTTCGAGCGGCGAATCCGGCCTGCTCTATCGTCTCGCCGCAGTCACCGATCCGCCCGGCGCAGTTATCCCGGCCCGCACCGCCACCGATTTGCTGGACGCCTATCTCGACGCGGTCGCCCGGCTCAAGGATCGTGCTGTCCTTGGCAGCGGCTTAACAGGTGCACCCGGCTTCGCTTCTCTCCCGCTTGAACCGGGGCTGGCTCAGTACGTCTCGCGGGCGACCTACATCGTCAGTAAGCCTGAGGATGTCTCCGTGACGTTCACGGCTCCCGGCGGCGAGCCGCTCGCACCCGAAGACCCCCACGTGAGCTTTGCTTTCACCGATGATCCGCGCTTCGCGGTGTACACGGTCGACGCGCCGGCTCCGGGTGATTGGGGCTTCGCGCTGGCCGGCTCCGGCAGTGCCCAGGCCCGCGCGATTTTGCGATCGCGCCTGCGGATCGCTGTGGGTGCGCCGGGGACTTATCACCCCCTCGACGAACCCCTATCGCTTTCTGTGAGCCTGATCGAGGAAGGGCGTGACGGAACGGTCACCACGCTCATCGGTGAAGCTGTGTTTTCTGCTTTGATCGTCCGCCCTGATGGGGCACAAGACGCCATCGACCGCCTGTACGACGATGGGACGCACGGCGATCTTCTCGCCAGCGACGGTATCTTCACCAATCTCTACGTAAGAGCCGGCGCTCCAGGCGAATACCGCATCACCGTTACCGGCTATAAGGGCGTGATACCGGTTACGCGGACAGTGCGCGTCATCGTCGTGCCCTTCCCCAGGATCGTCATCCTGAGCCCCTCTGAACCGAGTTTCGAGTTCCGAGGCGAGCCTTTGCCGCTCGCAATGCGGCTGGAGGGCGGTGAGCCGCCGAGCCTCGACACCGGCACGTTCATCGTCCGCGTCACTCACCGTGACGGCACGGCGACGGCGATCCCATTGGTGTCCTCAGAGGGCGGCTTCATCGGTACATTTGCGCCTGCGCGCGATGGAAAGCACGTCATCGAATTCCTGCCGCAAGAGGCCGCTTATAAAGGCGTGCCCTATTCACTGACTGCCCGGCGCACAGTGGATGTGCGTCTGATACCCGCTATCACGCTCGTGGAAACCGATCTCAATCTGGGCACACTGGAAGTGGGTGAGATAGCCGCCGGCGTGACGGCGCAGATTCGCATCACGTCGTCAAGCCCGCAGGCGGAGGCGCTCACCTTTGACCTCGTCGGGGCGCCCGGTCTCGCCATCGATCGCGTCTCGCCTGCACAGATTCCAGGCGGTGAAAGCACGGTTCACCTCACGTTCAAAGGCGATCTGTCGCCCGGCGATTATTCCACGATGCTTCTGGTGAGTGGCCGCAGCGGCGTGGAATTCCTACGCCGCGAGGTGCCCATCACCTTCACGGTGTACGAGCCGTCACTCACCGTTCAGCCTGCGGCGCTCGATCTAGGCTCAATCCGGGTAGAGCGGGTAAACGAGAAACAGGTAGCTTCTGTCCTGGTCACGTCCAACTCACTGAGGGATGAACCGTTCGACGCGACGTGGATCGGGCCAGAGGGGGTACACGTCCAGGCCGAAACCGCGGCCATTCCTGCAGGACAGGCAGTCGAAATCCCGTTGTCGATCTGGGCCGAGGATCTGAGTGAGGGAGACTACTCCGGTGAAATCCACCTTGCCAGCCGTGACGGTGTAATCCTATCGCCATCCGTGATCGAGGTCTCCTTTTCGGTTGTGTCGCCGACGTGGTGCGAGCGGTGGTGCCTGCCGGTCGCGGGGGCCGGTGTCGCGCTGCTGGTCGCCGGGATGGTCGCCGCAGGTTATCTCTCCGGCCGCCCGAAGCCGTGGGGCGTGCTCGAGCCGATCAAAGTCCCGGCCGGCCAGATTCGACTCCCGTCCATATTCCTGGCTTCGGCGGCGGGCCTAATCCACCCTGAGAGAGTGGTGATCGGCAGCGGCAAGGGCGCAAACGTCCGATTGACGGGCGGCGCCGTTCGCGCCAAGCATGCCGCCATTCATATTGCACGGCAGCCTGTCACGGAACGAGTGGGCAGGCCGCCCAGGCCCGTGCGTATTCTGAAGTCTGTCAGCGTGGTGGAAAACCTGGGCGATGGAGTGGTGAAAGTCAACAACGTGACGATTCCCAGGGGCCGGCGGAGCGCCCCGCTGCGATCCGGCGCCCGCGTGATCATCGGCGAGTATGAATTCGAGTACCGTGAATGATGTAACCCGGGTCTCCAACAGCTTCTCAGACTTCGGAAGTCTCAAGGCGTGTTCTCGCAGGCGAAGGTGGCCGGAAATCCGAGTAGTTTCGCTGGCGAGATGCCACTTAAAGACTTCCGAAGTCTCGGCCGTGGCTCAAATCGGATCTACTGAGACTCGGACACCGAGACTGTCCTACTTTCCGGGATACCCAAGAGGCAGCGTATCCGTTAACCTGTGGACAGTGATTGACTGGAGTTTCGCAACGGCCATCTATGGCGTTTGGAGTGCAGGCTTCAGCCTGCGGAAGCCCAAGCTATGGCAGCCTAAAGGCTGCACTCCAGCAATTTGCCAAAGTTCAGTAATTGACGGGAGGCATCGACCATGACCAGTTTCCACCTTAGCCCACTGCCGCTCAGCGCATTGATTCCCGGCATGGCCGAAGCGCCCTTTCGCCGCGAAGAACTGGCCCAGACGTCGTATCGGCCCACGATCGTCATCGGCATCGGCGGCACCGGGCTGGCTGTCGTGCGCCGCCTGAAGAAACTTCTGCGCCGCTACTATCGGGGCGAAGAGCTGGGCATCTTTCAGTTCATCGTCTTCGACACCGCCGCCGAAGAGGTGCCCGAGGGCCCTGAAGACGGGGAGCCGCTCGACGCCGGCGAGTTCGTCCACTTCGGCGCGTTTGACGCTGCCGACGTGATCCGCCACCTGGATGAGAACGAATATATGGCCGGCTGGTGGCCGGGCGGGATGGAGCGGCCTTACCGCCCGTCGTTCTCCGGCACGGGCGCCAATCGCGTGCGCGCCGTGGGCCGGCTGGTGCTGTTCAATTACATGGGCAGCACGATTATCCCGCGACTGGAAACCAAGATCGACCGCGCGATCGAGATCAACGCCCAGCATGGCATGGGCGCCACCAGTATCAAGTTCTACATCGTGTGCAGCCTGGCCGGTGGCACCGGCGCCGGCATGGTCCTCGATATCGCCTACGTCGCGCGCATGCTCGGCCTGCGCCGGCAGCCGACGGCCTATGTGACCGGCCTGCTGGTGATGGACGATGCCTTCCTGCCCAAGGCGCAGACGGCCAACACCGCCGCGGAGTTCTCGGCAAACGCCTACGCCGCGCTGCGCGAGATCAACCACTTTTCGGCCATTCGCCGCTTCCGCGAGCGTTACGACGATATCACGACGACCGACGAACTGCCCGAGGGCTTTCGCCCGTTCGACATCGCCTACTTGCTGGGCCTGCACAACACCGAGGGGCAGGCGCTGGAGTCGTTTGAATCGCTGGCCGACATGATCGCCGCCGAGATGATGCTCGAGATCGCCTCGCCGCTGCACGGGCGCACGGAGAACGTGCTCGACAACGTGCGCGCCAACGAGCGCACTATCGCCGGCCAGTCGGCGGCCTTCTCCTCGTTTGCCCTATCGTCCCTGGTCTACCCGCTGCCGGGCATCGCCTCGTGGTGCGCGCTTGCCGGCCACGCCGACTTTTCCACGCAGGTCTTGCTGGCCCCTCGCCGTCCGGCGGCGGATGTGGGCGACGATGTGCTCGCCTTCATGCAGAAAGCGGGGGTGGAAGAAGAACAGTCCGACAGCCTGATCGATCGCCTGAACCTGGACGAAAAGGGTGAGCCGATGCCGGCCCCGGCGCTCAGCCACGATCAGGTCGACGGCCTGCCCGAAGGGCAGTTGCTCGGCATGCTGCAGCGGCTGGAGGAAGGCGCGCAGGCTGACCTGGCGCGCATGCGCGAGACGATCGCCGGCAGCGTCCCGGCGTTGGAGAAGAAGTTCGCCGCCGATCTGCGCGGCGAGGCTGAAAACGTGCTGCGCGACCCACAGCGCGGACCGCGCTACGCCGGGTGGTTTCTGAACCGTCTTGCCGAGCGCCTCACGGCGCAGCGCGACGAGCACATGGTCGGCGAACAGGCTGCCTTCCACGCCGACGCCGACGCGCAGGAGGCTGCCTGGCGCGAGGAGAAGGTAGACTTGGCCTACGCGCTGCGTCTGCCGCGCTGGCTGCCCTGGCGCCGCTGGCTGGTGAACACTGCGCGCGCCGCCTACATCAGCGCCTTCAATGCCTACCTGGCTGCCATTCACGAACTGGAGCGCCGCACGCAGGCCATTCTGTGCTTCAATACCTTCGTCAAGGAGACGCGCGCGCTCGCCCGCCGTGCCAACGACCTGGTCGGCGAGTGGGAGAGCCTGTCTGCGCTCACCCGCGAGCGGGCCCAGACCGAGTTGGCGCAAGTGCGCGCGACGGAGACCGAGTATAGCCTGATGCGCAACATCGTCGGGCGCGACGAGCTTCGCCGAACGTTCGAGCGTCACTTCCCCGAAGTGGACGAGCCGAACAAGCGCGATCATCTCGCCAGCCAGTTCTGGCAGTTCTTCGGCGAGCACGTGCCCGACTGGGCGCTCGCCGCCGACAGCCGTACCCATCGCGCCGAGGGTAGCCCGGCCGTGCAGACGTATTACTTTCTGGCCGAATGGTACGCCGGGCGGCTGCGAGACAAGAGCCTGATCGAACGGCTGAAGGAGATTTACGGACAGAGTTGGGAACACGAGATCGAGCTGCGCTACCTGCAGACGGCGCCGTTCTGGAACTATAACCTGGCGCGCTTCGGCGACAAGATCCGTAACAACCTGCAGACCGAGCCGCGCCTGGTGGGGTACGGCGAAGGCGATGTGGCCGCCTGGTCGCGCGCCGTCGGCGAAGCCATCGGCGAAAACGTGGACGCCGTGAACAATAAGAATCCGCACGAGATGCTGTTCCTCAAGACATCGCATGGCCTGCCGCTGTTCGCCCTGCGCTCCGCTTACCAGACGCTGCGCACAGCCTACCGGTACGTCAACCAACTTTGGGAACGCGCGCAATACGGCAGCAACCCCATCCCGGTTCACGTTTCCACAGCCTGGGAAGAACACATGCCCGATATCGATCCAATGCCGGGGCCTGCGGCGGAGACAGAACCGCCTACACAGGGTGTGGCCGCGCCGGACGGGCGCGCACCTGCCCGCGCGAAAGCCGTTAAACAGCGCCCCGGTGCGCGGCGTTCGGCCATGAAACGGGATTGAGCGTACAGCAGAAGGCCGAAGGTCTCCTGACCGAGGCCGTGGGATGTCGCCATGCGTGCGCACAACAGAGCTTGAGGTATGGTTTCTCCTCGGTCCTCTATCAGCTTTCAGACAGACGGGGCGTGGCTTCGCCGGGCAGAGCATCCGGCGCGCGGCGGCACGCCGGCCATCGTTCTCAGCCTGGGCGATTTTGGGCGACAGGTATTGGATGCACTCCGGAGCGCCGCGCGGACACGACCGAACCTGCATGACCTGCCCGCTCTGTGGGCCGGCCCTGACGGCTGGAGTCTGTCGCGGCCGGCGACGCCTGATGCGCCACCGCCGAAAGGTTATCCCGCGCCTGATGACTGGTGGCAGGCGCACGCGAATTCGGCAATGGTGTATCTGAAGGATGCCATGCTGAGCGCTGTACAGGCTGCTGACGCAGGCGGGGCAACACTCGACCTCTATCTCGTCTTCCATCTGCATGATCCATTCGCGCGCAGCGTGTGGCACAAGATGCTGGCGAGCGCCCGCAGCGCCTATGTGCCGTTCGCCGACACCATTTTCACACTCATCGTCGCCACCGACTCACCGGCCTTTCCTCACCTGTCACCGGACGAGGCGCGCGCCGTCCTCTCCGGGCTGGATACACTCGCCGCCGAGTGCCTGGCTGCCACGGACGAGAGCGAACCGGCCGGGCGCATCGGCTGGTGTTACCTGCTCGATACGATCGATAGCGCTGGCCGCCCCCTGAAGCCGCTCAACACTGACTCTAACTCTAACTCCATCACTACGCTGCAGGCCCACATGGTCGCCGAGTTCATCGCGCTGCTGCGCGCAGGTCTGCGCGGCGCGCCGGCCTATCAGCGCACTTCACTCGCCAACATCGGCCGCGCCTTTCGCGGCCGGCCGGCGAGCGCGTGGATCAGCACCTTCGCCGCCGGAAGCCTTGCCTTGCCCGTGTCGGCCATCGCCGAACGGGCACGGGATGCGCTCGCCCGGCGCTTGCTGGCCGATCACCTCCTGGGCAAAGACACGGCAACCGATTTGCCGAGCGCTCGTTCGTTGCGCGCGCGTTGGCTGGCCGAGTGCGCGCTGACACCTACCGGCCTGCGCAGCCGGATCGCACGCGATCAGAACGCGCAGCCGCTGTCCTTCCCGATCGAGCCGCCACAGTTGGGCGAGATACCCGACGACCGACTGATCGACCATTTGCTCAACTGGGATACTCTCCTCTGGCAGCGCTGGAATCGACCGGATGGGCTATCCGCGCAGATGGCGCTCAGCTCCGAGGCGGTGCTCGAAGAGGCCGATGCCTGGATTTCACGGAAGATCGACGAGCTTGTGCAGCACGAGATGGGCGGCACACGCATCGGCCGGCTGCTCGCCGCCGAAGCCGAAATCGCGCTGGAGGACTTACGGCGACAACTCGATCTACCCGAGCCTTCACGCGGCCCGGAACATTGGCTCACCGCTCTTCTTTCGCATGTGCGTTCAGCGCCTTCCGATCCGGCTGCGCTGCTCGATCTCGAAGCGAGCCACAGGCAACTCGAAGCCGCGTTGCAGCATCGGCTCAACCGCCGGGCGCTATGGGTGCGCGCCAGCCTGATCGGGATGACGCTGCTGTCGTTCGCGTGGGCTGCTTACCTGGTCACCCCCCAGGCGCTCGACGCAGGCAGTGTGCTCTTGCGCCGGCTGGGCGTCGCGTCGCAACTGCTCGATCTGGTCGTCCTGGGTGGCTTGTGCTGGCTGCTAGCACTATCCGGCGGGTGGCTTCAACTGCTTCGGAGTGAATCCGCCATTCATCGAGCGCTTGACCGGGTGATCGCGGACATTCATAGGAAATATGCCGCGCTGGCGGAGCGCGCGCTCAGGGCGGAATGCGAGCGGGTGCTGGCCGACCTGCGAACAATGCTGCGCGCGCAGGCGCAGGCGATTGAGTCGCGGCGCGATACGCTGCTGGAAACGCTGAACCTCATCGAAGGCGATCTGAATCGCGCAGCCCAACCCGCGCCGCTGCTCACAGAACGGAGTCTCATCGCGCCAGCGGCGTGGCCGTCGCTTTTCCCGCAGCTCGACGATACCGCCTGTCGCGGACTGGCAGAGCGCTTCCTGAACGTGCCGGATCGGGAGCCCCGGCGCGTCGAGGCCGCATCGGCATTGGCAGCCGCGCTGCGGCAGTTTGTTGAATCGCAATTGAGCGAGTGGCGGGCAACGCTGGACCTGGACAGTTGGGCCGCGCAGCCGAACAGCATGGACTCGCTGCCGACACTGACCAATCACCTGCGCGACCGGCTGCGTCCGGCGTGGCCCTCGGATCGGCAGGAACGAGGCAGGATCGGGGTTGCCATACGCCGACCGGTAGCAGCGGAGCGCTGGGCGTCTGGACCGATTTCGTCGATCGCGGTGAATTTTGTTGGCCTGCCCAGTGGACATGAAGGCGATCCCGCATCGGCGGG
>Ga0209341_10000220_pt1 | contig 57679 bp, 46 predicted proteins | sample RifCSP13_2_FD_184020 | JGI IMG/M metagenome (GOLD analysis project Ga0209341, IMG submission 184020) | Soil microbial communities from Rifle, Colorado - Rifle CSP2_sed 13_2 (SPAdes) (version 2) | ecosystem: Environmental > Terrestrial > Deep subsurface > Rock core/Sediment | place: Rifle...
ACCGTCCAGCTTATCAAACAATAATGAACCCAGGTCCCAATCTGACCCACAGAATCTACGTTCAAAAGTCTTGACGAGATCACCGGGTTCTGTTGTTGTTATTTCTTTAATATACAACATGAATCAAGATACAAGGTCTTGAATCTTGAATTGTATGTCTGCTCCTGGCCGTTAAGTGACGGTCGGAAATCGACCCTTTTGAGACGGTTGTAAATACTAAAAATCGTACACTGCCAGTTTCAAGTACTCCGGCCCCTTGATTCTTCAAAAACCATATAAGCCTGAGTTGCAAGTTATCCTTGTGATACCCTAGTCGATTTACAGCATAGGCAGCAAATTGCTCTTCTCTGTCTGGGAAAACTGGCGCCGCAGGCGTGTCCTGCGCAAACATAAAATACCTGCTGATCTGTGGGCTTTGACGATTAAACAGGTCCGGGCCGCGTCTCATTTATCTGTTGCTGATCGTGAACGATTACGCAATGTTGCTTCTTTATTCCTGCATGACAAATATATTGAACTGGCTCAAGGGATGGAACTCACCAATGCCATGCGTGTGCGAATTGCCTGTGAGGCCGCTATCCCTATCCTGAACCTGGACCTGGAACATTATCATGCATGGCATACGGTGATTGTTTATCCTGCACAGTTTGTATCGCATGAGGAATTTCGAGATGGAGCCGGTGTCGTCCATCGGCATCGGAGTGTCCGGGCTGGCGAAGCATGGCATCGCGGGCCTGTCGTAATCTCCTGGGAGGATGTGATCGAGAATGAGGACGCCAATAATGTCATTATTCATGAGGCCGCACATAAACTTGATATGCTGGATGGTGCGATGAATGGTCGACCGCCCATCCATCGCAGCATGAACCAGAGAGAATGGACTGCCGCATTCAGTGAGGCCTATGCCAGCCATGTGGCGGATGTTGATGCAGGCCGAAGGACCGAGATTGATGCCTACGCGGCAAAAAATCCTGCCGAGTTTTTTGCGGTTACTAGCGAGGCCTTTTTCGAGATCCCTGATGTATTGAAGCGTGTCTGGCCGGTTGTTTACATGCAACTGTCACTTTATTACCGGCAACAAACAGCAACGATGTAAAATAAAAAGGTGCCGTAATGGTAAAGCCTATATCTTCTGGGATTGTGAACTTCCGCTTCTGGGCCGTTATCGGACACTGTTAGACAGCTCAGGTACGAGCTATTACACATAATTCACTCATCCGTTACACAGCCTTCCGAGGCTGATTTCACGTTCTTGATGTATTTGTAAAGTGTGCCACGGCTCGCCTTGTAGGGCGGCATCTTCCATAGCGCACGACGCTTTTGCATATCCTCATCACTTACATTCACGCTGATCACATTATTTTTTGCATCCAGTGTGATTACATCACCATTTTTAATCAGTGCGACAGGTCCGCCCTCCTGCGCTTCAGGCACCACATGACCGACGATGAAACCGTGAGAACCTCCGGAGAAACGGCCATCAGTGATCATCGCCACATCAGCGCCGAGACCTGCGCCCATGATGGCAGATGTCGGTGTCAGCATTTCCGGCATACCGGGTCCACCCTTGGGACCTTCATAACGGATCACGATTACATCCCCTTTGGAAATCTGCTTGTCTTCCAGGGCCTTCAGCATGTCTTCTTCAGAATCATAGACCCTGGCCGGGCCGGAGAACATTTCACCTTCCTTGCCGGTGATCTTCGCCACCGAACCGCCGGGCGCCAGATTGCCTTTCAATATGCGCAAATGGCCGGTCTGTTTGAGCGGTTTATCCAGAGGATAAATGATTTTCTGTCCAGTACTTAAACCCGGAAGATCGGCGAGATTTTCTGCAATCGTCTTGCCCGTGACGGTCAAACAGTCACTATTGATGAGACCATTTTCCATCAGGTATTTCATCACCGCCGGAGTGCCGCCCACGTTATGCAGATCTTCCATCACATATTGGCCGCTGGGTTTCAGATCAGCGAGATAAGGCGTGCGATCAGTGACTGATGCAAAATCATTGATCGTAAGATCAACACCAACCGACCGTGCCATTGCAATCAGATGCAGCACGGCATTGGTGGAACCGCCAAGCACTGTCACCAGCACCATGGCATTTTCAAATGCCTCGCGAGTCATAATGTCGCGCGGCTTGATGTCATTCTCAAGCAGATATTTGATGGCCTTGCCTGCGTTCAGACATTCCTCGATCTTGCCCGGGTCAACGGCCGGCGTGGAAGAACTGTAGGGTAGTGACATGCCCAATGCTTCAATCGCGGATGCCATGGTATTTGCTGTGTACATGCCGCCGCAGGCTCCGGCACCCGGACAGGCTTTTTTCACAATCTCCAGCCGTTCGTTGTCATCAATTCTGCCGGAGATGAATTCACCATAACTCTGGAAAGCAGAAATGATGTCGATCTTTTTATCATGATAATGGCCGGGTTTGATCGTGCCGCCGTAGATCATCAATGCTGGCCGGTTCAAACGGCCCATCGCCATCACACAGCCGGGCATGTTCTTGTCGCAACCCGGTATGGAAATGTTCGCGTCATACCATTGCGCATTCATGACGGTTTCGATGGAGTCCGCGATCAGATCGCGTGATTGCAGGGAATAACTCATGCCGTCAGTGCCCATGGAAATACCGTCACTCACACCTATCGTATTAAAGCGCATGCCGACCATGCCCGCGGCTTGCACTCCTTCTTTTACCTTATCGGCAAGATGCAGGAGATGCATGTTGCAGGTGTTGCCTTCATACCAGACACTGGCAATGCCGATTTCAGGCTTGTCCATGTCTTCGGGTTTGAGACCGGTGCCATACAGCATGGCCTGGGAAGCACCCTGCGATTTCGGCTGCGTGATGCGCGAGCTGTAACGGTTCAGTTGTTTTGCCATTAGGGTTACCAATTTACCAAAGAATTGATTCAAGTATTAAAAAGGTGCGTTAGAATACCAAAAGAATACAAGGCTTGTCAGTGTAATATCAGGCAGGGATAGTGGCACGGATGTAAATCAAGGAGATTATTGCTGTCATTTCGAAGGAACAAAGTGACTGAGAAATCTTGCTTTTTTTCAGTTTTTAAAAGATTTCTCGCTAACACTCGAAATGACAAATTGAGCTAGTGTCGAGGCGGCATCACCTATTCAAAATAAAAAATTATGAACAACAACGTTCCCGCTTTTATGGAGAGTTTCTCCAGGCTGATTGCCACGCCGTCCGTCAGCAGCATCGATCCGCTGCTGGATCTGGGCAACCGGGAAATCATCGAACTGCTGGCGGACTGGCTGGCGGACCTGGGATTCAGGATAGAGTTGATGACGATACCGGAATATCCAAAAAAACTGAATCTGATTGCATGTCTGGGAAGTGGTGAAGGTGGACTGGTGTTGTCCGGTCATACCGATACGGTTCCTTTCGATGATGGCAAATGGCAGCAGGATCCGTTCACACTCACCGAACGGGACAACCGGCTTTATGGCCTGGGCAGTTCCGACATGAAATGTTTTTTCCCGCTGGTGATTGATGTGATCCGGAACATGGACCTGAAAAAACTACACCAGCCTCTTTATATCCTGGCTACGGCGGACGAAGAAAGCACCATGTCCGGCGCACAGGCTTTGGCGGATTCCGGACGCAAACTCGGGCGTTATGCAATGATAGGTGAACCCACCGGTCTCAAACCGGTGCACATGCATAAAGGCATTATAATCGAATCGATCAAATTAACCGGACAAGCCGGTCATTCCAGCAACCCGGCACTGGGCAACAGTGCCCTGGAAGGCATGTATGCTGTGATCAGTGGCTTAATGGCATGGCGCAAAAAAATACAGCAACAGCACACTAACGATCAGTTTGCTGTGCCGGTGCCCACCCTGAATTTCGGTAGCATACATGGCGGGGATAACCCGAACAGGATATGTGCGGAATGCACATTAATAGTGGATATACGCCTGATGCCCGATATGAAGCTTGAACCGGTCCGGGCGGAAATGCGCGAGGTTATTTCCCGGGCGGTAGAGGGTTCAGGGCTTGTGCTCGAGGTCCATTCCGTTTTTAATGGCGCCCCATCCATGCACACGGATCCCGGCAGCGAGATTGTCCGGCTGGCGGAAAAACTCTCCGGCCATGCTTCCGGTTCCGTCGCATTCAGCACGGAAGCGCCTTATCTGAACTCCATGGGCATGCAGACAGTCGTATTCGGCCCCGGGGACATTGATCAGGCGCATCAGGCGAATGAATACATTGCCATGGATCGTATTCAACCCATGCTGGATATTTTGCAGAAAATGATTGGACATTTTTGTGTTGAGGAAAACAGTTATGCCAACTAACGCTACTGAATTTGTACAGTGGTTCCGCTCTGCTGCGCCTTATATTCATTCGCACCGCGGCAAAACGTTTGTTTTGCATTTTGGTGGAGAGCTGATCGGGAGCCCGGTCTTCCCCAATCTCATCCATGATATTGCCTTGTTGAACAGCATGGGTATCAGGCTGGTTGTCGTTTATGGTGCCAGGCCGCAGATTGAAACACTGCTGGAAAAACAGAACATCAAACCGCGTCTGGTCAATGGCTTGCGCCTGACGGACAGTGCGGCCCTGAATGTCGTCAAACAGGTGGCCGGTACTTTACGCATACAGATCGAAGCCTTGTTTTCCATGGGACTGCCCAACTCGCCCATGGCACAGGCACGGGTCAAGGTGTCTTCAGGCAATTTCATCACTGCCAAACCCATCGGCATTATTAATGGTGTCGATTTGCAGTTCACCGGCACTGTGCGCCGCGTGGATACGGATTTGATCAAACATAATCTGCAGAACCAGGAAATTGTGTTGATTCCGCCATTGGGTTATTCGCCGACCGGCGAAGTATTCAACCTGAGTTCGGTTGAACTGGCCACACAGGTGGCCATCAATCTGCAAGCCGACAAACTCCTGTTCCTGATGGCGGAAGAAGGACGCAAGGATGAAGAAGGCAATATGATCGAACATTTATCACAGGACCAGGCGCAACTCCTGTTACAGGGCAAGAATCTGTCCGATGGTTCTTCCTATCTGCAATTAAGTCATGGATTACAGGCTTCGAAGAAAGGTGTGGCAAGAATACATTTTATCAACCAGAGTGTGGACGGCAGCCTGATGCAGGAACTGTTCAGTCGTGATGGTGTGGGCACGATGCTGAGTGCCATACCATATGATGATTTGCGCCCGGCAACGATTGAAGACATTGGCGGCATTCTTGAATTGATACAGCCGCTGGAAGAGCAGGGCGTGCTGGTGCGCCGTTCACGGGAAAAAATGGAAATGGAAATTTCAGATTACTCTGTATTAATCCGGGATGGTGCTGTGATTGCCTGTGCAGCATTGCACATGTACAAGGACGAAGCAGCAGCCGAACTGGCCTGCCTGGTTGTGCATGAAGATTACCAGCAACAATCGAAAGGCGAAGAGTTATATCTCAATGCGGAAAGCGAAGCGCGGAAAAAAGGCGCAAAGAAAATCTTTGTACTGACCACGCACGCCACACACTGGTTTCTGGAACAGGGATTTGAAGAAGCCACCATTGATGATCTGCCGGTCGTAAAGAAACAACTCTACAACTACCAGCGCAATTCAAAAGTCCTGATCAAAAATCTCGGTTAATCCAACCACCGTCATTATTAAATTCCCTCCCCCTTGACGGTGGACGACTGCATGGATGCAGGAGGTAGGGCGACGCAGGATGCCAAAGCCGAGGGTTAGGGTGGGGGTGAAATGTGATACAAGCATTTTCAGCATATTCTTGATTAGATGCCTCCTTCCCCCTTGCAGGGGGAAGGCTGGGATGGGGGTAGAATACTTACCTTTTACTGAAATGACAGAAATTGGGGTCGGGTCTTGCAATAACACATTTGAGAATAGTCTGAACTGACTATCAGACTGTAGAACTGAAACTAAACCGTCCCTTCCTTCTCTTCTTCGAGGATTTCGATTTTGATATCACCGGTTTCTTCGGTGACAACGACGTGGCCACCGTGTTCGAGTTTGCCGAAGAGCAGTTCTTCAGCCAGTGGTTTCTTGATTTTTTCACGGATGAGTCTTTCCATCGGACGTGCACCCATGATCTTGTCGTAGCCGTTTTCGGCCAGCCAGTCGCGGGCTGATTCATCCACATCCACAAAGACTTTCTTGCCATCCAGTTGTGCCTGCAATTCCACCAGGAATTTGTCGACCACATTTTTGATAGTGGATTTGTCCAGCGGATTAAACTGGATAATGCCATTCAGGCGGTTGCGGAATTCCGGGCTGAACATCTGTTTGATCACTTCCATGGAATCATGGCTGTGATCCTGTTGGGCAAAACCCATGGATGCACGGCTCATGCGGTCTGCACCGGCATTGGTGGTCATCACCATAATGACATTACGGAAGTCCGTCTTGCGGCCATTGGTGTCGGTCAATGTGCCGTGATCCATCACCTGCAACATCAGGTTAAATACATCCGGATGGGCCTTTTCCATTTCATCCAGCAGTAATACCGCATGCGGATGTTTGTTGACGGCATCGGTGAGCAGGCCGCCTTGATCGAATCCGATATATCCCGGCGGTGCGCCGATCAGGCGTGATACGGTATGGCGTTCCATGTATTCGGACATATCGAAGCGTATCAGTTCGATGCCCATGATCTGCGCCAGTTGCCGGGTGACTTCGGTTTTACCGACACCGGTCGGCCCGGCAAACAGGAATGCACCGATGGGTTGCTGCGGATTGCCGAGGCCGGAACGTGCCATCTTGATGGCGCTGGCCAGGGTATCAATGGCTTCATCCTGCCCGAACACCACCATCTTCAGATTGCGTTCGAGATTCAACATCACATCCTTGTCGGAGGTGGACACATTCTTGGCGGGAATACGTGCGACCTTGGCCACAATATTTTCAATATCGTTTACGCCGATCAGTTTCTTGCGTTTGGAGGGCGCCAGCAAACGTTGCGATGCACCGGCTTCATCAATGATATCGATGGCTTTGTCAGGCAGATGCCGGTCGTTAATATAACGATCCGTCAGTTCTGCAGCAGAACGCAGTGACTGGTGTGTGTATTTGACGTGATGATGTTCTTCAAAACGTGACTTCAGACCTTCCAGGATTTTTACGGTTTCATCTATGGATGGTTCGGCCACATCGATTTTCTGGAAACGCCGTGCCAGTGCCCGGTCTTTTTCAAAGATACCGCGATATTCCTGATAGGTGGTTGAACCGATACATTTCAGATCACCTGAAGCCAGGACCGGTTTGATAATGTTCGAGGCATCCATGACGCCGCCGGATGCCGCACCGGCGCCGATGATGGTATGAATTTCATCAATGAACAGTATTGAGTCTTTTGCTTTTTTCAGTTGCGCGATAATGCCCTTCAAGCGCTTTTCAAAATCACCCCGGTATTTGGTGCCCGCCAGCAAAGCACCCATGTCCAGTGCATAGATGGTGCTGTCAGCAAGGACTTCAGGTACTTCACCGTCCACTATCATCTTGGCTAGACCTTCGGCAATGGCTGTCTTGCCAACACCCGCTTCACCGACATAGAGCGGGTTGTTTTTACGGCGTCTGCAAAGTATTTGTATGGTGCGTTCGATCTCCAGTTGTCTGCCGATGAGCGGGTCAATCTTGCCCTGCATGGCCTGTGCATTGAGATTGAGAGCATACGCTTCCAGCGGGTTGGATCCTCCTTCATCCAGACGTACATCATCTTCTGCAGGGGATTCAGACATGCCACTCTGGTCTTCTTCGGGGATCTTGGCGATCCCGTGGGATATATAATTAACGACATCCAGCCGGGTGATATCCTGCTGTGCCAGAAAATAGGCGGCATGTGATTCACGTTCTGCGAAGATTGCGACCAGCACATTGGCACCGTTCACTTCCTTACGCCCGGAGGATTGCACATGAAACACGGCGCGTTGCAATACACGTTGGAAGCCGAGCGTCGGCTGTGTATCACGTTCATCATTCTTGTTGAGCAGCGGCGAGTTCTCAATAATGAATTTCGTCAGGTCATTATGCAATGTATTGAGGTTGGCGCCACAGGCACGTAATACCCGGGCAGCAGATGGATTATCCAGCAGGGCCAGCAATAAATGTTCAACCGTCATGAATTCATGACGTTTCTCGCGTGCTTCCCTGAATGCACTGTTTAGAGTCAGTTCCAGTTCTTTATCCAGCATAATAATTTTTCACCTTTATGCTTTTTCCATCGTACACAGCAATGGATGCTGATGTTCTCTGGAATAACTGTTTACCTGGGAAACTTTTGTTTCTGCAATCTCATGGGTAAAGATACCACAAATTCCTCTACCTCGTGTATGTACTTCCAGCATAATACGCGTTGCATTCTCCCTGTCTATTGAAAAAAATATTTCCAGAATATGTACAACAAAATCCATCGGTGTATAGTCATCATTATTCAGGATGACTTTATACATTGGCGGACGTTTGAGTCTGGGTTTGGCTTCCTGTAAGGCCAGACTGTCGTCGTGCTTGTGATTCAGTTTCTCTGTCATTTCTCTGTTTGTATTGAAATCTCTCAGGTTCAATCTAATTATACTTCCCCAGATAATTGTTTCCAGATGATCGATGATTTTAAAGGTCACTTGTAAAATAACCGGCATGATTCATACTCTGGACCACCTCACTCCAAAAGGAATTTATCAAACCATCGGTTGAAACAGTTTTTCTCATTAATCAGCAATATGCAGTTGCAGATTACTGTCTGGAGTTCGGCCAGTAACCCTGTTTCCTTGCAGGTATTAAACATGTAACGAAGTACTGCAACACATTATTTAACTTCATGTACTCCGCTTATCCACAGGCCATAGCCGGCTGTTTTTGGTGTATCCATGGACTGTAACTCCCTAATGTTATTATGTATTTGACTTTTTGTGCATTGCAACGTAATGTTCCGATTGTCTTAAGGCCATTGGTCAATCGACCATTTAAGTGAGTATGAATGTCCGTTATAACCTGATGAGGGTCAGAAGGAGATGTCTATGACTGCTTATGCACATACACAACCCGTGACCATGGGTGGCTTGGAAGTCCTGGGGATCATTACACCTGAATATCAGGAGATCCTGGCTCCGGCGGCCCTGGCCTTTGTAGAAGAACTGGAGCGGCGTTTTGGGGCGCGCCGGCACCAATTGCTTAATCTCCGCATCAAACGCCAGCATGCATTTGATGACGGTGAACTGCCTGATTTCTGGCCACAGACCAAAGAAATCCGTGAGAGTGAATGGAAAGTGGCTCCCATACCCGGTGATCTGCTGGATCGCCGGGTTGAAATGACCGGTCCCGTGGACCGCAAGATGGTGATAAATGGCCTCAATTCCGGGGCGAAGATGTATATGGCCGATTTCGAAGACTCATCGGCCCCGACCTGGAAGACCATGATCGATGGCCAGATCAATATGCGTGATGTGGTGAAAGGCACGATTTACTATACCAACCCGGTGGGCAAGCTCTATAAGCTTAACAAGGAAACTGCTGTATTACTGGTGCGCCCGCGTGGCTGGCATATGCGTGAAAAACATGTATTGCTGAATGGTGAACCTGTTTCTGCCAGTTTGTTTGATCTTGGTCTGTTTTTGTTTCATAACGCCAAAAACCTGATTGCAAAAGGCACCGGCCCCTATTTTTATTTGCCCAAGATGGAAAGTTATCTTGAGGCGCGACTCTGGAATGAAGTATTTGTATTTGCACAGGATTACATTGGTATTCCCAAAGGGACAATACGGGCAACAGTATTGATTGAAACCATCACTGCGGCCTTTGAGATGGACGAAATACTGTGGGAACTTCGTGATCATTCGGCCGGGTTAAATTGCGGCCGTTGGGATTATATATTCAGTTTCATTAAATGTTTTCGTAACCGGCCGGAGTTTGTATTACCGGATCGCAGCCAGATCACCATGGACACACATTTCATGAATGCTTATTCGGAATTATTAATCAAGACTTGTCATCGCCGTGGTATTCATGCCATGGGTGGAATGGCTGCACAGATCCCGATCAAGGAAGACGCACAGTTGAATGAACAGGCCATGGCCAAGGTCCGTGCTGACAAGGAACGCGAAGCCAGAAACGGTCATGACGGTACCTGGGTGGGACATCCGGGCCTGGTGCCGGTTGCCAGAGAAATATTTGATAAATATATGCCGCGCCCCAACCAGATTGATAACAAGAGAGAAGATGTACATGTTACCCAGGCAGATCTGTTGAAAGTGCCGGAGGGTACGATTACCCGGGAGGGATTTGAAAACAATGTCAATGCAGCACTGCGTTATACCGAATCATGGTTGGGTGGTCAGGGATGTGTGCCGATATTCCATCTGATGGAAGATGCCGCCACGGCCGAGATTGCCCGCGCCCAGGTCTGGCAATGGATACGGTATCCGAAAGGTGTGCTGGACAACGGCAAGAAGATCACCATCGAGATGTTTCGCGAGGCAATGGCCCGGCATCTGCTGAATATTCGTGATGAACTTGGTGATGAGGTGTATGAGTCACGTCACTATCAGGCTGCTGGAGAGTTGCTGGATCGGTTGATTACCAAGAAAGACCTGCCCAGCTTTCTGACCCTGGAAGCCTATGGGCATTTATGAGTCAGGCACCCGGGTAAATCTCAAGGATGACTTTTTCAGAAAATCCTGAGATTATGCCCTGCAAACTTTTTTAATCGAGGTATCTGTTGGACGCAGGAGAAAATGATGACAAGAAAAGAACAGATTAAACAGTTGGAGCAGGACTGGGCCAAAAACCCGCGTTGGAAAGGAACAAAACGCAATTACAGTGCAGAGGACGTCGTCCGTCTGCGCGGCTCGGTACAGGAAGAATATACGCTGGCACGCCGTGGTGCCGAGAAGCTCTGGAAACTGGTTAATGAAGAAGATTATGTTAACTGTCTGGGCGCTATCACCGGTGGTCAGGCATTACAACAGGTCAAGGCCGGCATCAAGGCCATTTACCTGTCCGGCTGGCAGGTTGCCGCAGATGGCAATACCTCGGAGACCATGTATCCGGACCAGTCACTGTATGCGGTAAATTCCGTACCCACCATGGTACGTCGTATTAATAATGCATTTAAACGTGCCGATGAGATCCAATGGTCCAGGGGCAGCAATGAAGTAGATTTCTTTGCCCCGATCATCGCTGATGCCGAGGCCGGCTTTGGTGGTGTACTCAATGCGTTTGAATTAATGAAGGGCATGATCAAGGCCGGTGCTTCCGGTGTGCATTTTGAAGACCAGCTGGCCTCAGTCAAAAAATGCGGTCACATGGGCGGCAAGGTCCTGGTGCCAACCCAGGAAGCCGTGCAGAAACTGACTGCGGCCCGTCTTGCAGCAGATACCATGGGCGTGCCGACTGTAGTTTTGGCACGTACTGATGCCAATGCGGCAGCACTGCTGACTTCAGACTGCGATGAGCGTGATCAGAAATTCGTTACCGGTGAACGCTCCTCTGAAGGATTCTATGTGACCAAATCCGGTATCAATCAGGCGATTGACCGTGGTTTGTCATATGCACCCTATGCGGATCTGCTCTGGTGTGAAACTGCTGTACCGGACATGGAAGAGGCCAGGAAATTTGCCGAGGCCATACGCAAAAAATACCCGGACCAGTTGCTGGCCTATAACTGTTCACCTTCCTTTAACTGGAAGAAGAACCTCAGTGATGCCGACATTGCCAAGTTCCAGAAGGAACTCGGCGCGATGGGATACAAATACCAGTTCATTACTTTGGCCGGTATTCACAACATGTGGTACAACATGTTTGATCTGACTTATGAATACGTGCGTAGAGGTATGACGGCCTACGTTGAAATGGTGCAGGAAAAGGAATTTGCCGCAAAAGAGCGTGGCTATACATTCGCCAGTCATCAGCAGGAAGTGGGCGCCGGTTACTTTGATGATGTTACTACTGTGATCCAGGGTGGACACTCATCCATGCGTGCACTGGAAGGTTCCACCGAGGAAGCCCAGTTCGGCAATAAAGCGGCTTCAAAGTAAACAAAATACTGTCATTCTGGCGCAGGCCGGAATCCAGTAGGAAAAATCAAAACCCGATTGCTCATCAAAGCAACCGGGTTTTTCATTTTATGGGTTAATTTTTAATCACCTTCCCCCTTGAGGGGGAAGGAAGGGATGGGGGTGATGATCTACAGACTAACGATGGTATCAAAGTAATATAAGTGACTATAACGACTCTCACTCAGATTCAGCTTATAATCTCGCTCTTATTGATTTAACCAAAACCCGGACAATCAAAATTGAAACTAACTGCTGAAGAATTCAGGAAATGGGACCGTAAGGCCATCACCCTGCTCGGCATGTCCGGGGTGGGCAAGACGCGGCTAGCCCGCACCCTGCGCAAGGAACACTGGTTCCATTTTTCCGGTGATTACCGTATTGGCACCCGCTATCTTGATGAACCGATCCTGGATCATATCAAGAAGGAACTGATGCAAATTCCAATTATGCGCGAACTGTTACGCTCTGACTCGATCCAGATCCGTAACAATCTCAGTGTGGATAACCTGAGCCCGGTTTCCACTTTTCTTGGCAAACTGGGAAATTCAGAGCATGGTGGGTTGGGTCTGGCTGAGTTCAAATATCGGCAGGAACTGCACCGGCAGGCGGAGATCGCTGCCATGAAAGACGTGCCGGAATTTATTGAAAAGGCCAATTACATTTTCGGCTACGATAATTTTATCAATGATGCCGGTGGCAGTCTGTGTGAGCTGGATGATCCGCAGGTGCTTGAAACACTCGCTGGACATACACTGATTCTCTATATCAAGACCTCAAAAGCAGACGAGAAAGAATTGATCCGGCGTGCCGAAGATGCGCCCAAGCCACTGTATTACCGGGAAGCCTTTCTGGATGAACAATTGGCTATCTATATGGATGAGAAAAAACTGCGGTTTGTTGCATTGATCGAGCCGGATGATTTCGCGCGCTGGGTATTTCCGCGCCTGTTTAATTCACGCATTCCGCGTTACGAGACGATTGCGAAACAGTACGGTTATTCCATCACGACGAAAGAAGTCAAGGCCATCAAATGTGAACAGGATTTTTTAGCACTGGTAGATAAAGTTCTGGACAAAGGAAAATAAATGCCACTGGTTGCCAATACATCGTTGCCAAGTTTTGCAAGACTGCTGGAAGAAGGCGAAACCATCATCGGGCGCGATCACGCCTTGCACCAGGACATCCGCGAACTGCACATTGGCCTGCTGAACATGATGCCGGATACTGCACTGGAAGCGACAGAACGGCAGTTTTTCCGGCTGGTGGGAGAAAGCAACCAGATCGCCCAGTTCTATGTGCATCCGTTTTCGCTCAAGGAACTGGAGCGCGGTCCCGAGGCCCTGGCGCATATCAAGCAGTATTACAAGACCTTCGAGCAGATCAAGGAAGAGGGACTCGATGCACTCATTATTACCGGGGCCAATGTGACCAGCCCGGAACTGTCCGAACAGCTATTCTGGGACCCGCTAATCAAGATCATCAACTGGGCGTATGAAAACGTGACTTCGACTTTATGTTCGTGCCTGGCAACCCATGCCGTGTTGCAGTTTCGTTACCAGCAGAAACGCAAACCCATGCCGGCCAAGCGTTGGGGTGTATATTCGCATAAAGTGGTCAATCAATATCATCCGTTGACCTCCGGTGTGAATACACGTTTTGATGTCCCCCATTCACGCTTTAATGAGATCAGCAGGCAACAGTTTGAAGCAGCAAAATTGAAAATCCTGGTGGAAAGCGAGATGGCCGGTGTACATCTTGCCACCAGTGAAGACGGTTTCCGCATTGTTTTTTTCCAGGGCCACCCGGAATATGACGCCATCAGTCTGCTGAAGGAATACAAACGCGAAGTTGGCCGCTACATACGTGGCGAGATTAATGACTATCCACCCATGCCGGAGAATTATTTTTCTCTGCAGTCTACGGCCATACTGGAAGAATATCGGGACCTTATTATTCCTGCATGCAAAGCTGGAAAAATCCCACCGCAATTACCGGAAGATTTGATCGTTCCAGCGCTGGACAATACCTGGCATGACAGCGCCGAGGCCGTCATTAACAACTGGATCGGCAAGGTTTATCAGGTTACACACATCGACCGCCGCAAACCGTTCGCGACGGGATTGATCCAAACAATCCATTAAGTCTGGAATAAGTTGGTCACTGACTTTCTTTTAGTCGTCATTCCGGCGCATGCGACCCACAGGATGTGGGAAATGCCGCGAGAGGACAGGGAGTCCGTAGCGGCCGGAATCCAGCCAAAACAATTAATTACTGGATGCTGGTTTTCACCAGCATGACGCTTTATTAATTGGTGAAATCAGAAATGCTTTAGACCATGTCCCGTTGGCGTCCACATTCTCCATCTTCTTCACCTTACATCACTCCAGAAGGTTATCAACGGCTGGAAAGTGAGTTGCAAGCACTCTGGGATCGCCGCAAGGACGTAACCAAAGCATTGACTGCCGCTGCCGCAGAAGGCGATCGATCTGAAAATGCCGAATACATCTACCGCAAGAAAGAACTCCGTGAAATCGACAGACGCATCCGCTATCTGCAAACACGTATGCCAAAATTAAAAGTAGTTTCTGAAGTAGGAGACAAGAACCGGATTTTCTTCGGCGCTGTTGTCACAATCGAAAATGAATATAGTGAAAAATCAACTTATCGTATCGTTGGAGCAGATGAAATTGATGCGGATAAAAATTACATCAGCATTGATTCACCGATGAGCAAGGCACTTCTTGGAAAAACTTTCGATGATGATGTTATCGTAAAAATCGAAGGGAAAGTGAGACGTTATGTTATTGCGACGATTGAATATAAATAACACTCAAAATCAATCGACAGACATACATGGATGTATTAATGCCGCGATGACAGAAGTCAAAGAGCGGCCTGACCCTTTTGATTCCTTTTTATAAAAACATAACGTCGTGCTTGAGTCGATTGTTATGGAGTGTCAATTTATTTTTGCTCCTACTCGCACCCATCGGCTGTATCTGAGTTACCTAAGAATTCCTGCAACTCGTTTTCCGACAAAGGTTCGATAACGTGGATGACCGGTAATTTATAAATTAGAAAGTGAATAGGCACTATGATTATCAATCCGTATAACCACCCAATATTCTTGATTACAACGTCATACAAGACGTAACCCCAACTCAAAAACAACCACCACAAGAGAAGCTGGCAAGGCCACGTTTTCGTACGCCCAATTAGTGTTTCTACACCTAAGTATTTTGGATCACGCCAGAGATCAGAACCAAAGACTTTTTCTCCAGCAGCAATAGTTTTCTTGAAGTCATCTTGGTCATTCATTATTTCTTTCCCATCAGTCATTGTCTTTTACATTGCGTCGAAAAAATACCTTTAGTTTTGAATCAAAACGGTCAATGTTGATTGATTCCATGTTACTCCGGTTTGAAGATATCCACCACCAACGCCTTCACCTGTTCATCAAAGGTATTTTCCCACCAGTGCGTAACACCGGCTTTTTCCATGGCGATGCTGCCCGCAGAGTGTTCGATCGGATCAGGTGTGTCATTGCGGTGTTCCCTGATTTTGCCGCTGATGATGTAGGCATAACCGGGGCGTTCGACATGAGAATGTATTCCTACAATTCCACCGGGTTCAATGGTGAATACACGGGCGCGTAGTTGTCGGCCAGCCATTGCAGGGAAATCTTCACCCAGATCGATAATGCCTTTCGGCTCAATGGAGGCAATGCCTTTGCTCTCTTTCGGGCCGGTGAGTCCATCCAGTGTCATCTCGTTGCTTTCAGATATTGGAGCAGGTGGTGTGTTATCGGCCAGCAGGATGATCTCGACCTTGTCCGGTTGACGCTGATCATCAACGGGATGGGCAATAGAATTATTCATATAAAGGACTGACGTAAGGATCGAGATTACGATACTCTTTAGCTGAATGTAATTCTTGTTCATAGGAAGGTTATCTCAGCAAATTAATTGCGTCAGGGTTAAATCACGCCGCTTTTTTGACATCTATCTTTACCTGGATCCCCACGCGCAGCAGCATTTCTATCAGCATATCAATACTGAACAAATGAAACTTGCCGTTTAGAAGATTGCTGATACGTGGTTGTGTGACGCCGAATCGTATGGCCGCCTCTGTCTGCGTAAGTTCATGGTCTTTGATGTACTTTTCGACTTCGATCGCGAGTGTGGAAAGCATGGCGAGACGCTCCGCTTCTGGTTTGGCGAAACCTATATCTTTGAAAACATTACCTGTAGATTTCCGGATGATTGGGTTTTTGCGTGGAAGTTGTTTTTTCATTTTTAACGTCTCGATTGAATAATGGCCTTTAATCTCGTTTTCGCTATGCCGATATCTCTTTTAGCTGTCGTTGCACTCTGTTTGCGAAATGCATGTAGGACATAGATCGCTTCAGCATATTTGGCAATATAAATAATTCGATAACCACTACCATCATGAATTCTGATTTCACTGACACCAGTGCCTATGCTGGGCATGGGCTTCCAATCTACCGGTTCCATGCCACGCTGTACCCGGTTGAGTTCATGACCGGCCTTTCTGCGGACTTCCTCCGGAAACGACCTGATTTCTTCTTTGCTGGAATCTACCCAGTAAATTGTCTTCATGACTGTATATTAAGAATATACAAAAACTTATATAAATACAAAATAATAATCGAGCAAATAAAAAGGGCGGTACTTGAGCCGCCCTTGTTATGATGTTCCTTGTTCATGCCTACGTCCTTGTAATTATTGATATTTAAGCCGCCAGTTGCCGCAGCACGTAATGCAGGATGCCGCCGTTGTTGTAGTACTCCCATTCCTTCGGGGTATCCACACGCACCGTGGCCTTGAAACGGATCTCCTTGTCACCTTTGGCAATGACGGTGACTTCTTTTGCTCCGTTTTTGAGGCCATCAATATCATAGACTTCCTTGCCAGTGAGTCCCAGGCTCTCTGCGTTTTCACCTTGCTTGAAAGTCAGCGGCAGCACGCCCATACCCACCAGGTTGGAACGGTGTATGCGCTCGAAACTTTCGGCAATGACCGCGCGGCAACCCAGCAGCATGGTGCCCTTGGCCGCCCAGTCACGCGAAGAACCGGTGCCGTATTCCTTACCGGCCAGAATAATCAGCGGTGTGCCTTCGGCCTGATATTGCATCGATGCATCATAGATAAACATCTGCTCGCCGGAAGGTTGATGGATGGTCCAGCCGCCTTCGGTACCCGGCGCAAGCTGGTTACGCAAACGAATATTGGCAAAGGTCCCGCGCATCATCACTTCATGATTGCCACGGCGGGCGCCGTAGGAATTGAAATCCTTATGCAAGACACCATGTTCGATCAGGTATTTTCCGGCCGGACCGTCTTTCTTGATAGCGCCGGCGGGTGAGATGTGATCGGTGGTAATAGAATCACCCAGTAATGCCAGCACGCGTGCGCCCTGGATTTGATCGAATCCCTGGGCCTGCTTGCTCATGCCCACAAAATAGGGCGGATTCTGTATGTAGGTAGAACTGTCTTCCCAATGGTAACGATCCGAGGCCGGCACCTTGATGCTGCCCCAGCGCGTGTCCCCCTTGAAGACATGGGCGTAACTGCCCTGGAACATCTTTGAATCAATCGTGGAAGCAATGGCCTTGCTGATTTCCTGGCTGCTTGGCCAGATGTCCTTGAGATAAACCGGTTTGCCATCCTTGCCGGTGCCGAGTGGATCTTTATTCAGATCGGTATTTACGGTGCCTGCAATCGAATAGGCGACGACCAGGGGTGGCGAGGCCAGGAAATTCATTTTAATCTCGGCATGCACGCGGCCTTCAAAATTGCGGTTACCGGAGAGCACCGAGGCCACAACCAGATCGCCTTCTGCGATGCCTTTGCTGACAGCCTCCGGCAGCGGGCCCGAATTACCGATGCAGGTCGTGCAACCGTAACCCACGGTATCAAAACCCAGGGCGGCCAGGTGCGGCACCAGTCCGGCCTTCTTCAGATAATCGGAGACGACCAGTGAACCGGGAGCGAGGCTGGTTTTGACCCACGGCTTGCGGGTAAGGCCCATTTCATGGGCCTTTTTGGCGAGCAGGCCCGCGCCGATCATGACCGAAGGATTGGACGTGTTGGTGCAGGATGTGATCGCTGCGATCACAACGGCGCCGTCCGTCAGTTCATACGATGTCTTGCCGTCAGTGACAGTGGCTTTGCCCGGTTTGGTGCGTTTTTCGATCATCGGCGGCAGGCTCGTTTTGAAAGTTTGCTGCATGTCCGTCAGGGCAACACGATCTTGCGGGCGCTTGGGGCCGGCCAGGCTCGGTACAACACGACCCATGTCCAGTTCGAGTACATCACTGTAATTCGCCTCGAGCTTACTATCGCGCCACATGCCCTGGGCTTTGGCGTAGGCCTCAACCAGCGTGATCTGTTCCTCACTGCGGCCGGACAGGCGCAGGTAATTCAGTGTCTCGACATCAATCGGGAAGATGCCGCAGGTCGCGCCGTATTCCGGCGCCATATTGGCGAGCGTGGCACGGTCGGCCAGCGGCAGGTTATCCAGTCCGGGGCCAAAATATTCAACAAATTTTCCTACCACACCTTTCTTGCGCAGCATATTGGTCACGGTCAACACGAGGTCGGTCGCCGTTGCACCTTCCGGCAGTTTGCCAATGAGCTTGAAACCAACGACCTGCGGGATCAACATGGTGATCGGCTGGCCGAGCATGGCGGCTTCAGCCTCGATACCGCCCACACCCCAGCCCAATACTCCCAGGCCGTTAATCATGGTGGTATGTGAATCGGTCCCAACGACCGTGTCCGGGTAAGCCTGTTCGACACCATTCACGGTACGCGTGAATACGGTGCGGGCCAGGTATTCCAGATTGACCTGGTGACAGATGCCGGTGTCCGGCGGCACCACCTTGAAATTGGAGAATGCCTCCTGGCCCCAACGCAGGAACACATAGCGTTCGTGGTTACGTTCGAATTCAATCTCGGCATTTTTTTCCGCCGCATCGGGTTGTGCAAAGTAATCCACCATCACGGAATGATCGATGACCAGTTCAGCAGGAGACAGCGGATTGATCTTTTTCGGATCACCGCCCAGTTGACTCATGGCATCACGCATGGCCGCCAGATCAACCACGGCCGGCACCCCGGTAAAATCCTGCATCAGTACCCGGGCCGGGGTAAATGCGATCTCCTGGTCCGGTTCCGCCTTCGGGTCCCATTCGGCCAGGGCCGCAATGTCTGCCTTGCGGACGTTTTCACCATCTTCATGGCGTAACAGGTTCTCCAGCAGGATTTTCAGCGAGTAGGGCAGTCTGGAAATATCATGTTGTTTGCCAACTACCGGCAGGGAATAGATTTCATATTCCTTATTATTAACGTTCAGTTTGGTACGTGCGTTGTAGCTGTTAGTCATGTAGTTCCCCATACGTGAGACATAAAAACAAGGCGCGTTATTATGCGATATTTCGCCAGCCAGTAACAGGCCAGTGACCTGGAATGGATATTATTTCCGGGTGGAATTAATGATGGCCCCGCCCAGGCAGGTATCCGCCTGATAGAATACAATATATTGCCCCGGTGTGGCGGCACGTTGCGGCACAGTGAACCTGACTTCACATTGTCTGTTTTCTATCTGCTCTATTACACAATCCTGATCAGCCTGGCGATAGCGGGTTTTTGCGGAACATTGAAAAGGGATTGCAGGCAACTGCCCGCTGATCCAGTGCAGATTCGTAGCAGTCAGCTTCTGGCTGTAGAGCAGGGGATGATCATGTCCCTGGCCGATATACAGGATATTTTTTTCGATATCCTTGCCGACCACATACCACGGTTCCTCATTTGCACCCTGTATTCCACCGATACCCAGTCCTTGCCGCTGGCCCAGTGTGTAATAAAAAATACCATCATGCGTGCCCACGGTTTTTCCGTCCGTGGTCCGGATCTCGCCTGTTTGCCTCGGTATATAACGGCCCAGAAATTCCCGGAACGGCCGTTCCCCGATGAAGCAGATCCCGGTGCTGTCTTTTTTATCATGGGTGATAAATCCGGCCTTTTTTGCCAGTTCACGCACGGTGGTTTTTTCCAGTTCTCCAACCGGAAACAATGATCTGGCCAGTTGTTCCTGGTTCAGACGGCAGAGGAAATAACTCTGGTCCTTGTTTTTATCCAGACCTTTTAACAAATGATATGTGCCATCCTGCTGCACAATACGGGCGTAATGCCCGGTTGCGATCCTGTCCGCACCAAGTTGCAGCGCATGATCCAGAAATGCGCGAAATTTGATCTCCTGGTTACATAATATGTCCGGGTTGGGTGTGCGCCCGCTTTTATATTCATCGATGAAATGACTGAAAACACCCGTCCAGTATGCTGCCGAGAGATCGACCGTATTCAGCGGGATGCCTAAAGTCTGGCAGACACGCATGGCGTCCTCGACATCCGCTTCCCACATGCAACTGCCAGCAGGCGTTCTTTCATCCCAGTTTTTCATAAACAGGCCTTCTATCTGGTAACCCTGTTCCTGTAACAACAGGGCGCAGACGGAGGAATCAACGCCACCGGAGAGGCCGACAATGACTTTTTGTTTTTTCATAACAAATAAAAATGTGATTCGTGATTCGTGATTCGTGAAGCGAGAGAGAACATGGTGGAGGAATTACTGCTCCTCAAAGATAATGGTTTAACAATTCAAGCGGGTAACGCTTGCCGGAAAGATAATCATTGATACAGGTCAGCACCATCGTGCTGCGCATCCGTTCCAGGTTTTTTTCGATTTCTGTTTTGGTCATCCATACCGGGCGGATGATGCCTTGGTCCAGTTCAAGTGCGGGATCATGCTGTAGGCATTTCCCTGCGAAGCAAAAACGGAGATAGACAATATCAATGCGTGGATTAGGGTAGAGATAAACACCAACCAGGGATTCGGGTTCGAATACCCATGCGGTTTCCTCACGTACCTCGCGTTTAATTGCATCGATCAGACTTTCATTTTTTTCCAGATGACCCGCGGGCTGATTGAAGACAATGTGATTGTCCGCATCTTCCTCGACCAGCAAAAAACGGCCATAATCTTCGGCGATTGCTGCGACCGTGACATTTGGTTTCCATTGCATAGGGATGATCTGCCGGATTGTGTTTATTGCATCTGTTTAAGTTATAATAAAGCCAGAACAAAATCTGTGTGAGAACTGAATGAATAAAATACCACATGCACTCAGTCTTGGCATTTTCCTGGCGGTCTTGTGGGTGATGTTGTCCGGATATTTTACACCGTTGTTGCTTTTTTTCGGGGTGGTTTCGGCCTGTTTAGTCGTATATCTGGCCTTGCGTATGGATGTTGTTGATCATGAGGGGCATCCCGTCCATCTCAAAATAAGATTGACCGTCAGTTACTGGTTCTGGTTGCTTAAAGAGATTGTAATTTCAAATATTGATGTATGCCGGCGTATTTTATCTCCGGGTATGCCCATCAGTCCCGTCGTGATCAAGATCAAGAGTACCCAGACAACCGGTCTTGGACATGTGATATATGCCAACTCCATTACCCTGACACCCGGAACGGTTTCCATGAATGTTGACGGGGATATGATTGAAGTCCATGCACTGACTGGCGAAGGTGCTGCAAATCTGGAGGCCGGGGAAATGAACCGGCGTGTCATGTTGATGGAGAATTACAAATAATGTTTATTGCAGCCATGACTGCTGTACTGGTGGCCATGTCGCTGGCATTGTGCCGGGTAATACTGGGCCCTACTATTTATGATCGAATTCTTGCCATCAATGTATTTGGAACGATCACTGTACTATTTATTGCTGTCTTTGGTTTTTTAACAGGACGGCCGGAATTTCTGGATATTGCCATTGTGTATGCGTTGATAAGTTTTATTGTCACAATTGCGATTCTGAAGTTTTTTGAATACGGTGATATGGGGCGTGGTGGTGCTGATCGGGATGAAATGGATATATGAATACAGTGCTCGATCTCATCAGCTGGATCTGTTTATTGGCAGGTGGGACGGTCATTATAATTGGTGCAGTAGGCATAAATCGTTTTCCTGATTTTTTTACCCGGTTACATGCCGCCAGTGTTATTGATACCCTGGGTTGCATGCTGATAATACTGGGGCTTATCTTCCAGGCCGGTCTGAGTATTGTCAGTATCAAGCTGGTGCTGATTGTCTTTTTTATTCTGTTCACTACGCCTACTGCAGCCCATGCCCTCGCCAAGGCGGCAATACACGGGAAAATAAAACCTGTTTTAAGCAATTCCGGAGAACAGACATCGAAGTCATCGTAGACATTGCCTTGCTGACGTTTCTGGCGATTATTGCACTGGTAATAACACAGATGCGAAATTTATTTACGTCCGTCATGATGACCGGGATATTCAGTCTGGTTTCTGCCAGTCTGTTTGTGACCATGGGCGCAGTTGACGTGGCTTTTACAGAAGCGGCTGTTGGCGCCGGTATTGCTACATTGTTATTCCTGAGTACGCTTGCATTGACTTCCAGTGAAGAATCACCTGCAGTCAGACATTCACTGGTATCATTTTTTGTTGTGTTTCTGACCGGTGCGATTCTGATCTATGGCACGATTGATATTCCGCAATTCGGTGATGGGTCCGCACCGGTACATCAACATATTGCTGAACGTTATATTAAAACATCTCCAATCGAGATCGGTGTCCCCAACATGGTGACTTCCGTACTGGCAAGTTACCGGGGTTATGACACCCTTGGCGAGGTCACGGTTATCTTTACTGCGGGTGTTGCTGTGTTAATCCTTTTGGGCAGGGGCCGGCGTGAAGAATCCGCCAGACAAGATTCAGCTAATGTTGCATAAGGAGAAATAAATAAAATGGGACATCATCTGGTACTGCAGGTCATAGCAAAATTACTTATACCACTGATCCTGTTGTTTGCGCTGTATGTACAGTTTCATGGTGATTTTGGTCCGGGAGGAGGATTCCAGGCAGGCGTGATTTTTGCGTCCGGATTTATCCTGTATGCACTTATATATGGTATAGAGAATTTGCGTAAGGTTGTTCCTTTGGATTTTCTGAGAATACTGTCGTCTCTGGGGTTGATGTTGTATATAGGAACAGGTGTTGCCGGACTGCTTCTGGGTGGAAATTTTCTTGATTACAATGTACTCGGTTCAAATCCGGTTGCAGGTCAGCATCTGGGGATCCTTCTGATCGAACTGGGCGTAGGAATAACCGTAGCCTCGGTAATGCTGCAGATGTTTTATGTCTTTGCAAGACCGTAGAAGCAGTCACAAGTCACAAGTCACAAGTCACAAGTTACAAGTTACAAGTTACAAGTCACAAGTGATGGGTGATGAGTGATAAGAAATAAGTTATGAGTTGTGATCTGATTTCCTGCCACTCAGTCCTCGTCACTCGTACCTCATTACTGAGGTTAGTTATCCGCTTCCCTCACCGCTATATTTCTCAACTACGGGGTCATCCCAGCTTCCACTGATCGTATATTGATAACGCAACAATTTATCAATCTGTTTCGGTATAGACTGGAATAATTCACCGGCCAGGAACAACACGGCCCCAACGCCGGCGCCTATCGGACCGAGCAGTGCACTAGCCAATGGCAGGCTGTTGGATATTTGCGGGGTTATGGTCACAATCTGATCGTAATCCTTTTCGATCAATCCGGTACGGCCGGTAATCCCAATACTTGCCGAAGGACCAGTCATGGAGAGGTTATTGGTGTATGCATTGCCGGATTCAAGTGAGAAACTTCCCTCTATCAGATCAAATGAGAAACCTTTGCTGAACAAGTCAGAAAAATCAAGTGACAGGCGTCGCGGCAGTGTCTGTATGCTTAGCAGGCCAAACAGTCTTCCTGCAGTTGGTTCAATATTCAGGAACTGTCCTTTTTCTATGCTCATCTCAAGTGTGCCATTTATCTCTGCCAGTGAAAAATCCATGGGTGTACCGTTCCAGTTAGCCTTCAGTTCCAGTCTGGTTGCTCCATCTTCTACCGGTGCAATGCTATAATCGAAAGTCTTCAACATGTTCTTGAGTTGTTCGGCGGTGAGCTGGAAATCAAACCTGGAATACTCTAGGTCATTGATGATCTGCCATATACCATTGCCATTAATTGTCAGGCCAGGTTTGGAGAAGCTGATGGTATCAACTGATATACCATCCTCCCGGGTTGAGGTACTCAATACCAGTTTGCCCAGATTTATGTCACCGTAACTGAAACTTTCTGCAGTTAATTCGAGTGGTGGTTGCAGACGCGGATCAATTTTAAATTTGTGGTCCGAATCACCGTTACTCTGCAGATGTAATTTATTGAATATTGCCTTTACGGTATTGATGCCGGCATTTCCGGGTATAGTAAACTCACCTTCGATATCGGCACCATTGAAGCCAAACTGCCATTGGGACTGTAAATTATTAAGTTTGAAATTTGTATCTGTAAACTGTTGATCATAATAATCCAGAGATGAAACGTGCAGGTCGACCTGAATATTATCGGTTGGTTCAGCAGCAATTTTAAAATCAAGCGTATCAATCAGATTATGCCAGTCTGATAAAGACAGGTGATCAGTTGTTCCGTGTATGAATATTCCACGTTTGTCGTTAAATAACCCTGTGTTATTACCTAGCGCCAGTTCTGCCATGGTCAGTGTGGTATCACCGGACTGGTTGAGATGTATCCTGCCTGAAATATCATTCCCCAGAGAAATGTGTATTTCTTTTTGAGTTGAATCTGACACAATTGTAGATATTGTTAAAGGCATGATATCAAAGTCTTTCTTTAACGGTGCAGGCAAATTAATTTTGAGACCCGAAAGATCAGAGCTGATAGTCAGCAATCTGGATGGGTAGGCAGTTTCAGTGGTGGCAGAAGGACCTGGGGCAATTGTCGCAGTCCAGCGGCATGCACCATCCATGAGGTCATGTAATTGGCTGGACATGGATTTCATCCCTGGGGAAAAATAGCCCAGTTGTTCAATAATAAAATAACTGTCCGAATCACCAGCGAGACTAAATACCAGTCTTTTCTTGTCATCGGTACGTATGCCCAGATTAACCTCCTGGTTAAAATAATTGCCATTGAGATTTTTTGTTGATACGGAGTCCGTGGTGAACAGGACATTCCCCGTAATATCATACAGTTCCATCCCCATCATGGGTGATTTTAAATAGGCCTTGTCAAAAAACAGATCGCCATTGAGTGATAACGGTTTATGATCTAACGGTATATGAAGTTCAAGATCGAGCGCTATTGGTCCGTCCAGTTCGAGATCATTAATTTCCCTTAACAAGCTGGAGGAAGACAATGGGCTGTTTTGTACTATGAAGACAGCATCCTGTGTAGAGCCTTTTATATTACCTTTAATATCAATGGTCGGGGCGTCTGCATCCAGTTCATCTACCACAGCTGTTGCTTCTGTTATTCCGGCATTGTAGATATAACCGTTATGGGCATTGATGGATAGCTGGTTATTTTCAATGACGAGTTCGGCATCAAGCTTGTCTGCCGGTGTCCAGTCAGGATGATAATCCAGGGTGGAATTTTGTATGTTGGCGATGGCTTTAAATTGGCCCTCCATGTTTTTGAACGGAAACTCATCCAGATTACCCCTGAGCGCGATATCCAGCGATGAAATATGGCCTGAAACCAGCGCTTTCTTCATCCATACCTGCAATTCTTCAGGGGTATATATTGGCATGTAATGAGCAAGGTTTTCTATATCCAGGTTACTGGCATTGAATAACAAATTTGTGTAAATGACATTATTCTCCCGGTTAAATGATATTTTGCCATTCAATGAGGAATTAAAGTGTGGGGTATGTGATTCTACAAGTCTGGTTTCAAGGGCCAGAATACCATTTTCATTTTTCCAGTTCACATCACCCGCCAGTTCGTAAATCATGATCATTTCTGAAAAAATATCAGGCAGGAAGAGTTCAATATAACTTGAATCAAGACTGATCAGTCCTTGCCGGAGTCCAGTTTCGATATGACCATTCAGGTTTGTGATGCTGGAATTATCCGGACCGTATTCAATGGTTAATTTATTTATATTACTATCGATATAAACCGGGTCAGGTAAGGAATTATCATAAACAAGCAAACTGTTTTTTAGTGTCCCCGATAATTTATAAGAGTTGTCTTTATTGAATCCGTCATCTGTATTAAACGCCTTGATTAAAGGCAACAGATCTTCGATTTTCAGATAGTCAGATTTGGCGATATAACGGAAGTTATTGCTGTCAGCAGACCATTCTTTATGAATTTTAATTGACGTTTTTGGCCACAGGCCATTTGTCGTTACCAGGTCTTCGATATTCAGTTGCAATCTGAATCCATCGTCTTCAGTACGCCTGATTGAGAACAGGGTATCAAGATGTTGAATATCATAACTTAGCTTGTCATATGCAAACTGAATATCGGACACATCAATCTGGCCATCAATATTATTCAGTTTTCCATCTTTCCAGCTGCTCCATAATTCAATATCCGCAGGAGCGCTGTTCAGTTTTGCCGATGAGATCTCACTATACATCATGTCAAACAGGGTGCCAGGATAGAGTTGTTTGCCGTTAAAGTAAATCTGGCCAGACCATTGCGGTGTGGTGATATCCCCAAAAATATCCAGAGAGATATTAAAAGATTGTCCATACATCTCCGGCAATTTTGCAGATGCATCGATTTGTACATGTTTCCAGGAGCTTTTAAAGAAAAGTGTCACATCGGTCAATAGTAAGGGCGTGTCTCGACGGTCCTGATCCAGATAATGTATTTTCGCATCCTGAATAGAGACACTCTTTTGCGTCAGCAACCATTCTGCAAAAACGGAATGTTTGTCATCATGGATCTGGCTGCTATCGCCGCTTTCCGTTTGTGCAATGTTTATTGCGCCATCAGTGCCGCGAATAATAACCAGTTCCGGGCCGGTAATGGTTATTTGTAATGGAGACAATTTCTGCTGAAAGAAAATGGTGGCCGGATTCAGGCTTATACTCGCAGTCTTTAATCTGGTCAGTGTATTTTTACCGGTTTGATCCAGGACATTAATCCCGTGCAGTCTCAGATAGGGAGTCCAACCCCGCCATTCAGCATCAATCTTTTCCACGATGATCGAATAGCCAACGTATTTACTGGCCCAATCTTGTATTTCTTCGCGATAGTTATCGACATGAGGCAGTGTCAACCTTACCAGAGTGGCACAAACGGCGGCAGTCAGGACAAGCGCAGCGAAAATATACCAGCAGGCGTGATATAAACGACGAAGGATTTTTGCAAACATTGCCTATAAAACGGTATGTGTGTAGTTATAATAAGACAATGTCATATTGTTCCTGTGTATATAACGGCTCAACCTGAAATGTAATAGGCCGTCCTATGAATGCCTCAAGTTCGGCGACACTGGTTGATTCGTCATCAAGCAATTTGTCTACTACATTCTGTGAGGCGACCACCAACAGTTTCTCGGCATCAAATTGCCGGACCTCGCGTAAAATTTCCCGAAAAATTTCGTAGCATACTGTCTCGGCGCTTTTAATAGAACCGCGCCCGGCACAGGTTGGACAGGGTTCACAGAGAATATGTTCAAGGCTTTCTCTGGTACGTTTGCGTGTCAATTGCACCAGCCCCAAAGAGGTTAATTCGCTGATGGTGACCTTGGAGTGGTCGCGTTCCAGGTGTTTTTCCAGCGATCGCACGACCTGTCGCCGATGTTCCTGCTCCTGCATGTCAATGAAATCGATTATAACAATGCCTCCCAGGTTTCTGAGGCGTAATTGTCTGGCAATAGTCTGGGCCGCTTCCAGATTGGTCTTGTAAATGGTCTCTTCAAGATTGCGATGTCCTACAAAAGCGCCGGTATTGACATCTATAGTGGTCATGGCCTCTGTTTGATCGATAATCAGATGGCCGCCGGATTTTAATTGTACTTTTCTGCCCAGTGATTTCTGGACCTCGTCTTCTACTGAATAAAGATCAAGGATCGGGTGTTCTCCCGGGTAGTATTCAATCCGGCCCAGAAATTCAGGGATAAACTGTTTGGAGAACTCCATGACGCGATGGTAGGTTTCCTTGGTATCGATCCGGACTTTTTCGATTTCGGTATGAACCAGGTCGCGCATGGTGCGCAAGGCCAGAGGTAAATCTTCATAGACGATGCCGGGCGGTGTTGTATTCTGGGCGTGGAGTACTGTCGAATTCCACAACTTGTGTAAAAATTCGATGTCCCGGTAGATATCCTCTTCGGAGACACCTTCTGCCGCTGTACGGACAATAAAACCGCCCCGGTTAAGAATTTCTGATTCACGCATGGCACTGTGCAGTACAACATTATCTTCATTACCTACGGCCAGACGGGCTATACCACTCCGATACTGCATGATTATGCTGCGCAAACGGTCACGCTCTTTCTCTTCTTCGATTCTTTGCGAAATACCGATATTGGGATAATCCGGTATAAACACCAGGTAGCGTGAAGGCAAAGACAGGCGCGTGGTCAGGCGGGCACCCTTGCTGCCGAGAGGATCCTTGATGACTTGCACCAGGATGTCCTGCCCTTCATGCAGGATAGTATCAATGGATGGCAGTTGCAGATTGTGCTCATGCTCATCCGGTATGATTTCCTCCGATAGCGTTGCAATGTCCGAGGTATGCAGAAATCCCGTACGTTCCAGCCCGATATCAATAAATGCAGCCTGCATCCCCGGTAATATCCTGGAGACGTGGCCCTTGAATATATTCCCCACCAGCCCTCTTTTTTGTGAGCGCTCTATATACACCTCTTGCAGCACGCCGTTTTCCACAACGGCGACACGTGTTTCCTGCGGGGTTACATTGATAAGGATTTCTTCGCTCATGGCCAGTTATGATTCTTAATGTAATATAAGAGAATATTTAAATAAGTATATATATCAAACAGTTATTTTCAGTTAATTTGACTGGTATGGGTAGTCTTTTTTTTACTGGATGATAATTGTGCATCATAGCATTTTATCGGGATCTGGAGCTTACGGAATAAGTTAACTGGCAGGTGTTTGTATGACAGCAGAGCATCTATTCACTGTAGAATGCAGGCATGTCATCTGTCATTGAAAGGCTGCGTGCTATTTTACCGGAAGAGGCGGTTATTTCCGGCCCGGAATCACTACAGGTGTATGAATGTGATGCCCTTTCAGCTTACCGTACCCTGCCTCGTTGTGTGGTATTACCCGCTGATATCGATCAGGTTCTGGCAGTTATACGAATATGTCATGCGGAAAATATCCCGGTGGTGGCGCGTGGTGCCGGAACCGGCCTTTCCGGTGGGGCATTACCGGTCGCGGATGGTGTGGTCATGAGTCTCGCTAAATTAAACAGGATCCTTGCGATAGATCCGGATCGACGCCTGGCCAGGGTACAGCCTGGGGTACGAAATTTAAGTGTCTCCGAGGCTGCTGCACCTTACGGTTTGTTTTATGCACCGGATCCTTCATCACAGATTGCCTGCACCATCGGGGGCAACGTGGCGGAAAATTCAGGTGGTGTGCATTGTCTGAAGTATGGACTGACTGTACACAATATTACCGCGTTAAAAATTATTACCATCGAAGGGGAGCTTCTGGTGATTGGCAGTGAGGCACTGGACACCCCGGGGTTTGATTTACTGGCGTTGTTGACAGGATCAGAAGGAATGTTGGGTGTCGTTGTGGAAGTGACACTGAAGCTCCTGCCAAAACCAGTACAGCAACAGATATTACTCGCAGCATTTGACAGTGTTGATGCCGCAGGCAATGGTGTTGCCGCCATCATTGCAGCAGGGATCATCCCGGCCGGACTGGAGATGATGGATAATGCGGGTATACGTGCAGTTGAATCGTATATTCATGCCGGTTATCCGGTTGATGCTGCAGCCATCCTGTTATGCGAACTTGACGGTGTGCAGGAAGAAGTTGATTCATCCAGTAAAGAGGTTGCAGATATTCTGATCAAATCCGGCGCATCAGAAGTACGTATGGCTAAAGACAAGGCTGAAGGAGAAAAATTCTGGGCGGGTCGTAAGGCTGCTTTCCCGGCGGTGGGTCGTATTGCAGCGGATTACTATTGCATGGATGGCACTATCCCGCGTAAACATATTGCCCGTGTATTGCAGACGATAAATGATCTGTCCAGACAATATGGGCTTGGAGTAGTGAACGTGTTCCATGCAGGTGATGGTAATCTGCACCCGCTTATCCTTTATGATGTTGCTGTTCCGGGTGAACTGGAACGGGCAGAAGAGTTTGGCGGAAAGATACTGGAAACCTGTGTGGCTGTTGGTGGCACCATTACCGGTGAACATGGCGTCGGTATCGAAAAGATCAATCAGATGTGCGTCCAGTTCAATGCACAGGAATTAATACTGTTTCATGACATCAAGCATGCTTTTGATCCACCCGGTTTGTTAAATCCGGGCAAGGCTGTACCTACCTTGAAACGTTGCGCAGAATTCGGCGCCATGCATGTCCATGCAGGACAACTGCCATTCCCCGAGCTTGAACGGTTTTAAGGAAGTCTGCCATTGTCTGTTAATATTTCCAATCTGTATCAGGAACTCAGTGAACGCGTTATTGCGGCCAGAAATTCAGGACAACCACTGATCATAAAAGGCGGTGGCAGCAAACAATTTTATGGCCGCAATGTAATTGGAGACGTCATTGACCTTCGAGCCTGTTCCGGCATTATCGCGTATGAACCCACAGAATTGGTGATCACAGCCTATGCAGGTACCCGGCTTCAGGAGATAGAAAATGCGCTTGCCCAGCATGGACAAATGTTGCCGTTTGAACCCCCCGGTTTCGGTGATTATGCCACTCTGGGTGGTGCGGTAGCGTGTGGCTTGTCCGGACCGGGGCGCCCGTATACAGGAAGTGTCAGAGATTATGTTCTGGGTATTAAATGCCTTACCGGAAAGGGGGAAATACTGACATTCGGCGGACAAGTCATGAAAAATGTGGTGGGTTATGATGTCTCTCGCCTGATGACTGGCGCATTGGGTACGCTGGGAATCATACTTGAGGTGTCGATCAAGGTAATGCCCCGACCTGAGTATGAAACCGCATTGACCCGGAAAACAGATTTCAATACAGCGTTGACCAGTATGAATGCCTGGGCCGGGGAATCACTGTCCCTCTCTGCCGCCAGTTATGATGATGGACAGCTTAATATTCGTCTTTCCGGGAAGGAAACTGCAGTTGCGTCCGCCCGTAAAATCCTGGCAATGGAAGAATCAGGGACAGAACTGGATTACTGGAGCCAATTACGCGAACATCAACTGGCCTTTTTCAAGGATACCAAACCTCTCTGGCGCCTGTCTGTGCCATCTACAACCGGCAATATGAATCTGGCCGGAGATTGGTTGATCGACTGGGGTGGTGCGCAACGCTGGCTCAAGACTGATGAACCTGTGGACAATATCCACCGGATAACGGAACAGGCCGGTGGACATGCCACATTATTCAGAGGTGGCGATCACGATGGTGAAGTTTTCCAGCCCTTGAAACCGGCACTGATGCAACTGCATTTGCGGCTGAAACAGGTGTTTGATCCGGTCTGGATCCTGAACCGGGGCCGCATGTATCGCGACTTTTGATACTCATGCAGACATTTATCGTCGAAGATTTTCTCATTACACCGGACGGGGAAGAGGCCGACCGGATATTACGCAGTTGTGTGCATTGTGGTTTCTGTACGGCAACCTGTCCCACCTACCGTCTGCTGGGTGATGAACTCGACAGCCCGCGCGGCAGGATCTATCTCATCAAGGGATTGCTGGAAGGCAAGGAAGCGACTGAAAAAACACAACTGCATCTGGATCGCTGTCTGACTTGCCGCACCTGCGAGACCTATTGTCCATCCGGTGTTGAATACGGGCATCTGCTCGATATCGGCCGGCATCAAATGAAAGAAAAAGTCAGGCGTTCATTACTGGAAAGGATACGCCGTTTTCTGTTGCGTATGATCCTGCCTTATCGCAGGCGTTTCAGTTTTTTGCTGAGATGCGGACAGATGCTACGCCCAATGTTACCGCAAAACCTGCAGAAAATAATCCCGCCACGCTCAAAGCCAGGGAATATCAGGCAGGATATTTATTCCCGCAAAATGATTCTTTTCAGAGGTTGTGTGCAACCGGCATTAGCACCTGAGACCAATTATGCAGCCATTCGGATTTTGAACCTTCTGGGTATCAGTACCGTTGAGATCAGCAAAGAAACCTGTTGCGGGGCGCTGGACTATCATATGGCGGAAACTGGATCCGCCAGCGACTTCATCAAACGGAATATTGACCTCTGGTGGCCACAGATTAACTCCGGAGTGGAAGCGATAGTGATAACGGCCAGTGGCTGTGGAGTAATGATCAAGGATTATGGTTATATCCTGCGCAACGATCCTGACTATGCAGACAAGGCCAGGCAAATATCGTCAATGACAAAAGATATCAGCGAAATATTTTCAGCAGAAGATATAAACAAACTCAGAAATCATATGAAACATGAACATGCCAGAACTGCGTTTCATAATCCTTGCACGTTACAACATGGGCAAAAATTGAGAGACTCCACTGAATCTGTATTGCAACAACTTGGATTCAGTTTATGTGATGTCCCTGAAAGTTATTTATGCTGTGGATCGGCGGGGATGTATTCGTTGTTGCAGCAGGACCTTTCGCAGCAGTTGCAACAGGAGAAGATCAGGAATCTGATATCAGGGCAACCGGATCTGATAATAACTGCGAATATCGGTTGCCAGATGCACCTGCAACAGGCAACCGAATTACCGGTGAAACACTGGATAGAGCTGGTGTATGCTGCATTGCAATAAAACAGGCCTGCAACCTGGACGGGTAAGGTCTGGAAAGTGGTGCGATAACTTGAATTGTTATCCTGTCTTACCCTGTCACAGTAGAAAACCTGTGACACAGTAGACAAAAAAGCGGGAAGGAAAGCCCGGATTAATACCTATTCGATGCGCAATACACCAGTATCACTTTGGCCGCTGCCATCGCCGTTGCCGGAGTCGAAGATCTCTTCGTAACCTTCAACTGGCGGGTTACCGTCATAAATAAGGTATACACGGCGTTGTAAATAGGCTTCCCGGGTAAAGACATAGGGATCAACAGCAGCCTCATCACGAATACGGGTAGCCTCAAGCAGATTTGCCCGTTTGTTAATGACATTTATTGCAGCCAATGGGAACAATATTGCACCTGTTATATATGTAATGGGGTTAGTCAGCACACTGGTCGCAATGTCCGTAACATCACGGGTGGTATTGGGTCCCTGTACCGGTATATAGAGATATGAGCCTGAACCAAATCCCCACACTGCCAGAGTCTGCCCAAAGTCTTCATTATGTGCAGGCAGGTCTATATGTGACCCGACATCAACAAGTCCAGCCAGACCAATGGTAGAATTGAAAATGAAACGGATGGCATCTGACAGGCCCTGGTCAAATTTGCCTTGCAGGAATGAATTCAGCACCACATTCAGATACGCAAGATTATCAAAAAAGTTTGTGATACCGGTGCGTGCCAGTTCAGGGGTGTATTCTGCATAAGTCTCTGCGATCGGTTGCAGCAATGCCTTGTCCAGAGTGTCATTTATGCTGTAGAAAACCCTGTTGCCCGGTTCCAGTGGATCAGGGTCACCAACAGTGGTTTGGGTTGTGGCACAACCTGTTGTCAGCGCAATAAATATCAAGACAAGCGATATTTTTGTTATTGGCGTCAGTCTTGTCAGTATCATGGTGTCTCCCGGCAATTTACAGCATAAATATAAAGCTAAATGTTGGTTGAAGATCCGCTCAGTTCCTTGATTTTATTTTCAATTTCATTAACAAGGTTAGTAAAACCCTTGTCGTTGATGATCGCCGCATACTCAGCACGTTTGAGCGAGAGGTCATTTATGCCGTCGGCAATAACGCTGATTATATACCATTTCCCTGCATGTTGATGAACCAGGTAGTCAAATTTGACGGGTTTATCATTCTGTCTGGTCAATTCAGTCTTAATCAACAGCCGTCCTTTCTTGAGTGCTTCGACACTTGTAGTCTTGAATGAGTCGCCAGAATAACTGTCAAACCGGGAGGCATAGGTTGAAATACTGAGCCGCTTGAACAGATCCACAAATTGTTTTTGTTGTTCTTCGCTGAGTTCACTCCAGTAACGGCTAAGTATCACCTGCGAAATTAAAGGAGTATCAAATGAAGATTCCAGTACAGGTGCCAGTGTGTCATAGCGTCCCTGGAATTGCAGTGAATCTGCATTTTGCATGATGTTAATCAGGCTGTCATGAAATTTCTCAATGACTGCCACAGCCGCTGTGTCATCAGCCAGTGGGCAGGTTGAATAGACCAACAGGACTATGCCTAAAATATGCTGAATATACCGGCTCGAGGATCTCATGAGAGTTTTTATAATGTCACTTTATGCGTGAGGTTTGGTTGTCATATTGCAATTTTGCCTGAAATTATCAAGTTTTTTCTTTGACTGGTGGAATATCACAGGAGTTGCGTTATTTTTATGCACTCCCGGAATAACTGCGGTTTTTCCACCGGGTGCCACCCATGAACAGGTGTCGCCATGCAGAAGACCAGGTCATGATCATATAAAAGACCCCGATTAACGGTATGCAACAACCCAAGAGAGGGTTTAACCTGTAATAATTCAGTATGGGTAAATAACAGATATACATTAACAACAAGGTCAGAAAACCCCAGATGGCTGCCCAGAAACCGGCGGCTAATACAGCAATGACCGGAAATACAAAGGTCATTATCATTAACAAGGTACATGCCAGGAGTAATGCCCAGGAATAACGTAACTGGGTGAATGCACAACGTGTCACCATATCCCAGATCATACCAAGATTGTTATAAGGCCGCAGGCTGACAGCTGAATGTGTCAGGCCTATCCATATTTTGCCACCGGCATCCTTGACCTTCCGCGCCAGAGCGCAGTCATCGATCAGTTTGTTGCAAAGACTGGCGAATGCCCCGGCCTTGTTGAGCGCGGAAGTTTTAATCAGGATACAACCACCAGCAGCTGCAGCGACGTAAGGTGATACAGAATTTGAAAGACGAAATGGATAAAGTAGTTTAAAAAAGAAGATAAAGGCCGGCATTAATAATTTTTCCCAGCGGCTTTCCATACTGAGGCAGGCCATTAGCGACAGCATGTCCAGCTGTTCCAGATCGAGTTTGTTTAACAGGGCTTTTAAGGTACCGGGTTTGAGCGCTATATCGGCATCCAGCAGTAATACCAGTTCAGTTTCAACCTGTTTGCGGCCTTGTTCCAGGGCCCATAATTTTCCACTCCAGCCTTCTGGCAAAGGTTCACCAATAATTATTTCAAATCCGGAAAGTTTTTTCTGTAGCGCAATGGAGGCAGTTTGATCATCGGATTGATCATCGATCAGGATGATCCTGAGACTCTTACCCTGAGCAGCGAGGCCATCCAGTGTTTGGGAAATCACATCCTGTTCATTACGTGCCGGAATTAAAACGGTGATCCTTGAAAGATCAGCAGATGGGCCTGGAATATCAGCGTCCAGTGATTCGTGTGTATTCCATGGTCGCCAGGGCAGCAGAAATATGATGACCCAGATAACAAGTCCCGACAGGGCCAGCAGGCTCCCTACCGCATGACCCGGTTCCATCAGGCGACTTGTTTCTTACCGCCGCAGGAAGTGGCTGGTTTTTGCTGATTAGAGACCAATACCGGTTTTGGCAGCGGACCATCATCATAGAGGATGGGCAATTCCGGTGCCATGGGGCCAGTAGTGCGGGGGCCTTTAAGAAATACCTGCAATGCTTCCCATGGACGCATGAAGCTGTCGTTCACAGCTGTTGCCTCGTAACCACAATGCACCATACAGTTGGCACACTTTGGATTGCGGCCGCTACCGTATTTTTCCCATTCTGTGTCTTTAATCAGGCCCTCAAAGGTTGGCGCGTATCCTTCCCCTACCAGCAGATAACAGGGTTTCTGCCAGCCAAACACATTGCGGGTCGGATTGCCCCAGGGTGTGCATTGATAGGTCTGGTTACCGGCGAGGAAATCCAGATAAAGTGATGACTGGTTGAATTTCCACTGCTTGCCCTTGCCGAGCTTGAAGATATCGCGGAACAGTTGTTTGCTTTCCTTTTTCTTCAGGAAAACATCCTGGCGTGGAGCGCGCTCGTAACTGTAACCCGGTGAGATAGTGACACCCTCAACACCAAGCGCGGTTGCCGTATCCATGAATTCAGCGATTTCTTCTGCGGATTCACCCTGGAACAGGGTACAGTTAATGGTGACACGGAAACCTCTGGCACGGGCTTCCCTGATCACTTCCACACATTTATCAAATACGCCCTCAAGGCAGACGGAAGCATCATGACGATCATGATTACCATCCAGATGTATGGAAAAAGTCAGATAGGGTGATGGTGTATAATCATCCATGCGCCGTTCAAGCAGTAGCGCATTGGTACAGAGATAGACGAATTTTTCCTTCATGATATAACCGGCAACAATCTCCGGCATTTCCTTGTGGATCAGTGGCTCGCCTCCGGCGATGGAGACTATAGGTGCGCCACATTCATCAATCGCCTGCATGCATTCATCATAACTGAGGCGCTTGTTCAGAATTTCATCAGGGTAATCAATCTTGCCACAACCGGCGCAGGCCAGGTTGCATCGGAACAGTGGTTCCAGCATGAGTACGAGAGGATATTGTTTTTGACGGCGGATCTTCTTGCCAATAATATATTTGGCGACACGGTATTGCTGAATCAGCGGAACACTCATTATGTTCTCCGGTTATCGTTTTGTCCGGTGCCCGGGCAAGCCAGGTACCTGAATTTCTTCATGAATATGAGTAAGATAAAGTATGCTGCCATAAATGTACAGCAAGCATTTATGATACTATGATAGGCTACTTTTGATAAATATAGCGGGCAAGAGTTTCACCCGGTTCCAGCCGTAGACGGTCAGAGTCAATTACAGGATGAAGAATTCCAATGTCTTTTATATATTTCCGGTAAGTCATGGATTATCCAATTAAAACGCCAATACTCGACAGCATCAATTCACCAGCGGATTTACGCAAATTACCGGAATCCAAATTAATTCCGCTTGCCAAGGAACTGCGGGAATTCCTGCTGTATTCTGTTGCCAGGAGCGGCGGCCATTTTGCCGCCAGTCTGGGGGCGATGGAACTGACTATTGCCCTGCATTATATTTTCAACACGCCTGATGACCGGCTGGTCTGGGATGTCGGGCACCAGGCCTATGTGCACAAGATATTGACTGGCCGCAAAGACCGTCTGCATACCATACGCCAATGGCAGGGCCTGGCACCTTTCCCGAAACGTGATGAGAGTGAATATGACACCTTCGGTGTCGGGCATTCCAGTACCTCCATCAGTGCTGCCCTGGGTATGGCAATTGCTGCCAGGCAAACCGGCAGCAAGCGCAAGACTGTGGCAATCATTGGTGATGGCGGTCTCACGGCAGGTATGGCCTTCGAAGCGCTGAATCATGCCGGTGATCTGGGTATTAATTTGCTGGTGATCCTGAATGACAACAACATGTCGATATCACCGAATGTCGGGGCGCTCTCCAACCGTTTTGCACAACTGTTGTCCGGCAAGATTTACACGACAATGAAAAAAGGCAGCAAGAAAGTGCTCTCAAAAATGCCCAATGCCTGGGAACTGGCACGCCGTGCTGAGGAACATGTGAAGGGATTGATCATGCCCGGGACATTATTTGAGGAGTTCGGATTTAATTACATCGGCCCGATCGATGGCCATGACCTGCCAACCCTGCTTGCAACAATCAGAAATATTAATAAACTCGATGGACCGCAATTCCTGCATATTATTACCAAAAAGGGCAAGGGTTATGCGCCTGCCGAGGAAGACCCTGTTAAATATCATGGTGTCACTCCGTTTGATCCGGCCAAGGGGATCGTTTCTTCTTCCAAAAGTGGCGCGAAAAAACCGACATTCAGTGATGTGTTTGGTGAATGGGTCTGCGATATGGCCGCAAAAGACAAACGTCTGGTCGCCATCACACCGGCTATGCGCGAAGGTTCAGGCCTGGTAAGATTTGAAAAGGAATACCCGGATCGTTATTTTGATGTGGCAATAGCCGAACAACACAGCGTTGCTGTTGCTGCCGGTATGGCCTGTGATGGATTGAAACCGGTGGTTGCCATTTATTCCACTTTCCTGCAGCGTGGTTACGATCAGCTCGTGCATGATGTTGTCGTCCAGAATTTACCTGTACTGTTCGCCATTGACCGTGCCGGTGTAGTTGGCGCAGATGGCCCTACGCACAACGGCAGTTTTGATATCAGTTTCATGCGCTGTCTGCCAAACATGGTGATCATGGCACCCGCGGACGAGAACGAATGCCGGCAGATGCTCTATACCGGTTTTCTCCTTAATCAACCCGCGGCAGTGAGATATCCGCGCGGCACCGGTATGGGAGTTGAAGTTAAAAAAGTGATGGCCGCACTGCCCATAGGCAAGGCAGAGATCCGCAGAGTGGGCAAGGGCATTGCCATACTTTCTTTTGGTGTGATGCTGGAACCTGCGTTACAAGCCGCGGAAGAATTGAATGCCACCGTTGTTAACATGCGCTTTGTCAAACCCATAGATGAAGCCATGATCCTGGAAATGGCAGCCACACATGATCTGCTGGTAACCATTGAAGAGAATGTAGTCCAGGGCGGCGCGGGCAGTGCGGTGAATGAAGTGCTTGCCGCACATGGCATTACTCATCCGATCATTAATTACGGATTACCTGACCGGCTAATCCAGCACGGCACACGTGAAGACATGCTTAAGGATGCAAAACTTGATAAGGCAGGATTGCTGGAATTTATACAGCAATATAATGAAAAAACCGGACTGGATAAAAAAATCAGGAGTGCCTGATGGCGGGTTGTGTCATTTCGAGCGCAGCGAGAAATCTTGCTTTTCAAATATTTTTAAACATTTAATTTCGCCCAATGGCGACCTACTTTTACAAGCTACATCCTGTAGCTTGCCCTTCGGGCCAGCCTTCGGCTGTTCAAATTCGTTCCAGACGAATTTGTCTTTGAAGAAAAGCAGGCAGTAGTGGTACAGGGATGGACCGTTTACAGAGCTAAGGATGTAAAAGAACTTTCTCCGGGCGCATTGGCCCCAAAATAAATTTGGGGCTTCCCGTGATGCTCGTTGCGGGATACGCGCCGTTGACCAAGTCCATCCATGGACTTGCCCTTACAGGCATGCTGCGCATGTCCAAATTCGCTCCCGGCGAATTTGTCTTATTCGCATGACCTCCAGGGATGGAGGAAATGCAGAAGGATTGTCGGAACAATCCCTGCCCATGCTCAAGCGAGCTAAAAATTACATCCATGTAATTTTTGCGCTACCGTTGCCTCACATCCCGGCAAGGCTTTACGGAGGGGAAAACCATGATCGAACCACAAACTTAGCATGAGAAAAGGGGAATTAATATTAATCAACACTGACCATATTGATTCAAATCTTTTAGTATAAATTATATTTTTCACGCCTCGCATCAGCGGTAAAGTGCGCGCGTAGCGGGCACTTTTTCAGGCTGCATGCGTTTGTTAGGTGCATCATGCGAGCGAGCCCGATGGTTTTGTATCTGGATTAGCGTCTATAAGAATCACGTTAGGATTATTTTCAAATTTCAGATCTCGAAGAATTTTCAAAATTTTCTCGTACTCCTCCTCAGAAAAGAAAAGGATCACCTTTAATGCTGATCTTGCATCGCTTGCCTTTTGGTAAATTTCAGCTTGTTTTTCAAGATTGCGTCTAAGCTGGGAGTTTTTTGCAAGTTTGAATTCTACGAGTGACTTATCAAAACTACCGCGCGAAATCTTAAAGTCTACCGGTCCTCTGCCATCATTGACTTCTCTACTAACATCGGAGGGTGTCGCAAACCATGTCAACCTAAACAAGATATGAAGATCGCTTTCGCGCCGTATTGGCTCTCCGTGTGAAAAGAATAACTTATGCCCACCTTTGTTCTCTATTACATCTTTGAGAAAGAATACACGAGCCTTTGTTTCTTCGTATGTATCTGCCCCGGTCCGGTAAAAATCTGATGTTCCAATTAGCGTATGTATAAATTCTGAGAGCTGGCGAATGTAAAGAGTTTCGACATCTTTTACATTTTGCTTGCTGATTGAAACTGCCTCGTACCCATGGTCCTCTTTTAATCGAATAAAAAAATCAACCAATTCGGGATACTTCCTTAATGCTTTACCAATGGCCTCCGTAATTTCCGGTCTCCTAGGTTCTTCTGGCAACATCCGATAGAAATAATCATTTATCTGTGCCCTAAGAGCATTGTTCGGGATAGCATCTACAACATCATTAAAATCTTTTACGAGGTCTGATTTATTAATCCACGTATCATCTTTTGTCAGGATATCTTTTGGAGTGATGATCACGAAATCATTTTCGTGATAAGGTAGTAAATAATTTTTTGTGACCCACGAACGGGTATCAAAATTAAATGAAGCCCGGCCAATCGGAAGATTCCGGCATTTATCCGGATCGATAAATTTACTCACAAACTCCTGAGTATATTCGAGAAGATAGTCTTTTATTAAATTGGTAGTGAAATCACTGATATTATCCTTACCTACGCCATCTCTCACCAAACAGAGTTTCTCTAAATGGCTATCTTTAGTAATTCGCTCATTTCCAAAATTTGAAAATAACGATTCCAAGTTTGAACAAAGTGCTCTTGCGAAATCTAGGCCAAGTCCCGATCCGCTGTTTCCGACTAAACTAAAACCAAGCCAGTTTTGCTTAACCTCTGAGAACATAAACCATGCTCTAAGATGTCCCTCGGAGAGATTCCCATCAACAGCACGATCTCTCAAAAATCTTAGATATTGAATAATATTGTTGTGTAAGGCTTGGTATTCAGGACGATCAGAGTTAAACAATAAAAATGGATCGATAAACAGCGGGAGATCGTTTACCAGCGATATGTTAAATGCTCCGTATGAATCTAGCGTCTCTGGATCTACATCAAATACATCTGTGAAATATAAGTTCACGTTTCCCTACCTATGCGCCTAACGTCCCCAGTAACCGGCGCTGTACAAGCGGCGCGCCGCTTGTACAGCGTCCGCGTTGACTGGGTGGTTAGCCCTCATAAGCTCGCCTCCCGCAAATGGATATGCGGGGCAAGAAACTCATATGCCCTACGATTTCGAACTACAAAAGCGCGGATGAAATGTGTTGCTGCGGCATAAACTAGCCGCGCGTTCCAAAGAGCAAAGGCGACGAGCGCCGCGTACCAACCAACATAGTCGGAATGGAACCAGCCGAGGTAAAGACTCAACAGCGCAAGAGCTAGCAGCACGCTCACGCCAGCCATACCTTGCTTGGGCATGGATGATGCGCCCGCGAACACGAAGTAAACGATAGTCGACGCGGGAATCGCGAGTGCTGCCCACCAGCGGAACGCCAGAACGGCCATGACAAAGCTAGCGAGTAGAGCGAGCGGGCCGCCCACAAAAGCTCCGAGTACCACCATCTTCTCGAAGTACGGAGCCTCGCCCGTTTCATCGGCAATACGGGAAAGCGAAACATCCGTATAGAGCTTGCGGGCCATGCTTCGATCGACGCCAATAAGAAGCGAGCCCGATTGAATTCGGGCAACCAGTGCTTGATATTCCTCTTCGGTCATAACTGAGGGCTAACAGTTAATTATACGAACGCCGCTTAATTTTATGTTATACGGCGTTCGTATAGCACGATAATTACGGACTTTATTGATAGTTTTCATCTTTATCCCTCTTTCCTTTCCCCTGATTGGTTATAAAAAGATTAGTACATGAATAAAGATTAGTACATGAATATGGTGTCCGCGAGATTTGAGGTTTTAAATTCCCCTTTGTCATGCCGAGGAAGCAAATTGTTATAGGGGCATCTGTGCTGGATGCACAGATGACAAATTCGTCGGGAACGAATTTGGACATGCGAAGCATGCCTGAAAGGCCAAGCCCATGGATGGTCTTGGTCAACGGCTCTGAGGCATGGATGCCGAATAGGTGCGTACCCGTTATATAACAAATTGCTGACGAGGGTAGCCGAAGGCCATGACAGCGGGGATAAGTTTTCTTGGTGACTTCTTTATGAAAAGAAGTCACTCGCCGCGCAAGGTGAAATAAATGTTTAAAGAACCTGATGGAGAAATGAATATAGATCCCTCACTTTGTTCGGGACGCCTGCGGCGGATTTCTCGCTACGCTCGAAATGACACAACCCGCCATCAGGCGGAAACTGAATTTGCTATCAGTTAGATGATCGTTCTCTACGCTCGAAATGACACAACCCGCCATCAGGCGGAAACTGAATTTGTTATCAGTTAGATGATCGTTCTCTGTTTTGAAGTACTTTCCGAAGTGCATCATTAACTGCCTTGGTGTTCGGAAATGCTTTGGTAAGATCAGGATCGATGACCACAACATTTGTACTTTTCAGGTAACATTTAAAATACTTTCCACGAACCCCTTTACCGAGGGACTTTAAATCATATTCCGGTTTTAATTCATCAGATTTGCTCATAATTATTTCTAAGGTTTCTGATATAGGTGAATTATTTTTTAACAATTCTACCCATTACTTTAACAAATCTCCTCATATCAGCTTTGCTGATTGCTCCCATTGCCGAAACCCTGAACATGGTTTTGGCCAGATCGCCCTGGCCGGCATAAATTACAAAACCCTGTTTCTTCAGGGTATCATGCAATTTCGTGTAAGAGATTCCATCGGGAAGATGCCAGGCATGCAGCACACATGAACAGTCTTTTTCATCTATCAGTGGTTGAATACCGAGTTTGATTAAACCTTCACGGATAATTTTCATGTGCTGCAGGTATTGTTTCTGCCGTTGTTTCCAGCCGCCTTTATCTTTCAGTTCTTTCAGCGCCTCATCCAGCGCGTAAAAACACTGTACGGATTGGGTGTAGGGTGTGCCATTGGCATCCTGTTGCTGGAGATATTTTTTCAGATCAAGATAGAGCGTATGTGGTGTGACACTGGTTTGTGCAATAACCTTGCGGTTCACGACTACAAAACTGGTACCCGGTACGCCATGCAGGCATTTATTCGCAGTAGCGGCACAGGCGGCGATGTTCCATTGCCTGAATTGTATGGTCTCGGCGCCGAAACTGCTGACGCCATCGACCAGCAGTGGAATATTTTTTGAGGAACATATCTTTGCAACGCTTTCGAGATCGTTCAGGCGTCCGGTAGTGGTTTCATGATGAATTACCGCGACATGGGAAAAATTATTCTGGTTAATGATTTTTTCCAGTGCCTTGAGATCAATCTGTTCACCCCAGGCATGATGCAATATTGTGCGTTTGATGTGATGAACCTCGGCCATGCGGGTCATGCGTTCGCCGTACACACCGTTTTCGATGATGAGCACATGTCCAGTATCCGGCACCATGCTGGTCAGCATGGCCTCCATGGCCGAGGTACCGGATCCATTGAGTAGTACGGCAGCCCAGTCTTTTCCGGAAAGGTTATAGACCCTTAATAGATTGGTGCGGATATTATTCTGGAGTTTGATGAATTCCGGTTCGCGATGGCAGAGATCAGGCTTTAACAATGACTTGCGAACACGCTGACTCAGATTTACCGGGCCGGGATTGAGCAGGATCTCTTTTTTCATCAGAAGCTGCTCCCGATATGTTGCATCAGACGGCGCAGGACATCCGCCGGCTTGGTGTCCGGACGCGGCAGGTTTTCCATGGTTCCGGTTTTGATCTTCAGGTGCCCGAAGCGTGGTCCGTTTGTTTCTTGCCGGGAGAATAATTCATCCAGCATTTGTATATCGTTACCATCAAAACTTGCTGAATAACCACAGGCCGTGGCAATTTCGGCAAAACGTACATTGCCGGCAACGGTTGCCTGGGCGCCTGTCGAATCATGGGCCTCATTATCCAGCAAGATATGGGTGAGATTGTTGCCGGCATAACTGCCTATGGTGGCAAAATTGCCCATACGCATGAGTGCCGCACCATCACCATCAATAATCACAATATGTAAATCCGGTCTTGCCAGTGCCAGTCCCAAGCCAAGCGATGATGCACAACCCATGGAACCCACCATGTAGAGTTGATTGTCCCGATCGGCAATGGCAAACAATTCCCGGCCGGTGTAGCCCGTTGTGGCAATGACTACAGTTTCCGTTTCAGGTGTCAGGCTGATAATACGCTTAAGCACTTCACTCCTGCCGGGATTGTCCCTGTTTGTTGCAAAATGTTTGCGTTCTGTTTTTCTGTGAGAAACATCCGCGATGGGATTCTTGTTTAATTTATGTGCATTGACAGTTCCTTGCTGCATGATAAAGCCAAAAGGCCGTTGCACCTTTTGCATATAGTCAAGCGCGTGCTGCAGGGCCGGTTGTATGGCGGTACTTTCATTTGGAAAGGGCTCCCAGGGCACCTGCATGGTATTGAACAATGCGCCGGTGATCTGTCCCATCAATTCATGCTGGGGCTCATCCTGGACACCCGGCGCTCCACGATGTGTAGCAATAATGATCATCGGGATGCGGAAGACCCAGGCAAGCGAGGTAATGGGACTGACCGCATTGCCCAGGCCGGAATTCTGCATCATGACAATGGAACGTTCTCCGCCAATGGTATAACCGGCCGCCGTCGCCAGCGCATCACCTTCGTTCGCCGATGAAACATACTCAAGCGTATCGTCATTGATTACATAATTAATGAATGGTGTAAGAAATGAACAGGGCACACCGGTATAGCGTTTGATACCGGATTTGCGCGCAGCCTCAACGAATTCTTCAGCTTCGATCATGATGTTTATGGATTATCAGTTATGAGTTTGAAATTACAAATGACTTTAATTAAATTTCCCTCACCCCATCCCTCTCCCGGAGGGGGAGGGAGTTTCGTAGTTATTTCAAGTCTTGGTGAAGTCACCGGCGCGATCAATATCTTCAATCGTATTCACATCCAGCCAGTGACCGTGAATGTAATGCACCTTGACCGGATGGCCGGTCTTGACCAGATAATTCAGCAGATCGGGGATGGTCAGTTTTGAAAAATCATCCTGATTCTGTAATTCGGTCAGGGCGTTGTTTAACCGTTCCAGACCTTTACCCTGTACACGCAGCATGCCAATCCAGCGCCCGGCGGGTTTGCCGGCTTCTACCACCTGGTTCTCAGAAATGTGCAGGAGATCAATGTCCTGGCTGAACATGCCACGGTCATCCGGTTTGGAGCAATAAACATAATCCGCTGAACCGCTGATATGACTGCTTTCAAGGGTTGAATCAACCACGATGACAATCTCACCGGAGGTGCCCAGCAAGTCAGCCAGGATATATCCCCTGAATAACAGATCGCCATAAATGATGATCATGTTATCGTGGAAATCTTCGCTGGCGCAGAGCAGTGAGTGCAATTCACCTGTGGATTCATATTCAGTATTAATGCACAGTTTGATGCCGCTGGTGTCGATAGACCCGGACTTGTATCCTGCAACTACCGTGGTGTGGTTAATATTCTGTTTTTTGAATTCATCGAGCAGGCGGCGCAACAGTGTCTTGCCACCGATAGTGAGCATGACTTTGGGGCGATCATGTGTTAATTCATAAAGGGCGTTGCCACGGCTGGCAGCAAGTACGATGGCATGTGTTTCGGATTGTCCGGTATGCAGATAACGTTCCTGTGCCTGTGTCAGCTCGTCTGCGCCCTGTAATGCGAATATCCTTTTTACCGGCACAATACTGTCTTCTATGTTGGCGACTGATTCACTCTTGTAAATTTCCTTGCCGATTCTTTCCATGGCGGCGACCGAGGCGCGGATCATATGGTTGGCCCAGATGACCATACTGATATTTGCATTGCGAAATACTTCTGTAGGTGTGCTGTAGTAGGTTGTCGGCACAATAATGACCGGTGAACGGCCAGCCCATTCGTGTGTGAATTCCAGGATTTCATTCGGTCTGGAAAGTTTGCTGTGAATCAGTATCCCGTCCGCGCCCGCTTCGTGATAAGCCTCGGCTCGCCGCAATGCCTCACTCATGCCCCAGCCGGCAATCAATGCTTCAATGCGCGCAATAATACAAAAATCAGGATCATCCTGGCTGTCCTTGCCGGCCTTGATCTTGCCACAGAATTCATTTACATCGGCAAGCGGCTGTCGTTCACCATTAATAAAACTGTTAATCTTGGGGAATTGTTTGTCTTCTATGCAGACTCCTGCAATCTTGCGTTGTTCAAGTTTCTTCACGAGGCGGCGCATGTTATTGAAATTTCCATAACCGGTATCGCCATCCAGCAGAATCGGGATACGCGTTACATCAGACATGAATTCCAGCATGTCCACGACCTGGGTCCAGCTTGCCTCATTGCTGTCACGCACACCGTATTGCGCGGAGATTGCAAGGCCACTGGCCCAAATCCCGTTGAACCCGGTTTCTTCCACCAGGTGCGCCGAAATCCCGTTATGGGCCTCCATAATGAATTCAAGTTTTGGCGATGTCAGCAATTGTCTTAATTGCGAACATTTGCCAGTTGTGTTGTTATCTATCGGTAACGTTGCCATATTTATTTCAATTGTAAAATATTCGGAAGAATATTATTTTTCGCCTTGTCCAGGTCTTCTGGAAAATCAATCTCTATCCAGTTCAATCCGGTAATATCCTCAAAGCCGAAACTATCCGGGCTTGAGAGCAATAGATCACGGATACATTCTTCATAAGGCTGTTTATCCTCTCCGCGTTGCAGATAGTCTTTTGCACTCTGTACGAGCCCGTCTGCTGTTTCTTTTGAAAAACGGAAAAAACCGACGGATTCCCCCTGATAATCAAAGTGTAAATTATCATCGATTTTTTTTCTGAACTCTATGAGTCGCCCATTACGTACACAGAGCTTGACGGGTTCCTCGCCCGGTTCAAAATCCCGGTCCAGCAGGAAACAGTTTTTATTACCGGTACTGATCAATCGTTCAATGATCCGGTGATCATAAAGCACATCAGCATCCATCAGCAAAAAATCATTATCAGCCGCCAATGCCTCCACCCCGGTCAGCATGCTGATGATGCTGCCTTTCTCATAAGCCGGGTTGTATATTAATTGTATGAGATTGGCAGCCTCACTTTTGCCCACCTCCTGTTCGATCAAATCTGCCCGATATCCCGTGACTATAATAATCCCTGTAATTCCGTAATGGTGCAGAATTATAAGGTGGCGTTGCAACAGGCTGATGCCACCAAACTGGAGCAGGCATTTGGGTTTGTTGCCAGAAATTTCACTGAGACGCTGTCCGATTCCGGCGGCAAGTAAAACGGTTTTCATAGGATAAGGATAATAAAAAGAGACGTCCCCGGCGTTTCAGTGTTTAAATGAATTAAGTGTAAGCATCGAAAATTCTGGTTACGCCAGTGCTGCTCATTAATTAACGAGAAGTCCACTAAATGCTGTCCAGTTATATCACTTTACAGTAATATTGTAATATAACTTACTGAAAATACGATTATATAAAATAATTATCAATAGCTCATACCCAGCATGTCCAACGTTCCGGAAAAACTCGGCAAGTACGAGATCAAAAAACAGATAGGCCGTGGCAGTATGGGTGTAGTTTATCAGGGCTATGATCCGTTTACTGACAGCCTGGTTGCAGTCAAGGTGGCACGCAGCGAGGCCCTGAAAAATCCCGAAGCGGGTGCACGTTACCGAAAAATGTTTTTCAATGAGGCACATACCGCCGGTAAATTAAAACACCCCAATATTGTCGAGATCCTCGATGCCGGGGTGGATGGTCAATCCTGTTATATCGTCATGGAACTGGTTGAAAACGGCAAGACGCTGAAACAATATTGTACCCCGGACAACCTGTTGCCCTATGACCAGGTCGTCCAGATCATTTTTAAATGCGCCAAGGCCCTGGACTATGCACACCGCGAAGGCGTTATTCATCGTGATATCAAACCCACCAATATTCTTGTTAGCAAGGATATGGACGTCAAGATCGGTGATTTCAGTATAGCCCACGTCATGACAGCGGACACTGCAGCAACAATGCCTATGGGCTTTGTCGGATCACCACGTTATATGTCACCGGAACAGGTGCAGGAAGATACCATCACCCATCAGACTGATCTGTTTTCGCTGGGCATCGTAATGTATGAACTGATCACCGGTAAACATCCATTTGCTGCCGAGGGATTTTCCCGGTTGATACACAAGATTATCAACGAGAAACAGCCACCGTTGCGTACCTATCGTTCCGATGTGCCCGAGATACTGGAAAAGATCGTATATCACTGCCTGGAAAAGGATACGGCGAGGCGTTACAAAATGGGCCTGAATCTGGCGGGCGATTTGAGCCTCGCGTTTGATTATCTTGAACAACCGCAGGAAGACATGGCCGAGAAGGAAAAATTTCTGCTGGTAAAACAACTGGAATTCTTCCAGGGTTTTTCGGAAACGGAAATATGGGAGATCACACGCGCCTGTATCTGGCAGGAATATGAATCCGAATGTGAGATTATAGTAGAAGGCGATATTGATGATACCTTTTATGTGATCACCTCGGGGGCGGTAGAAGTCATGCGGGAAAACAAGGTAGTTGGCGGCCTGCAACAGGGCGATTGTTTCGGCGAAATGGGTTATCTCGCGAACATGAAAAGGACCGCCACCATACGCGCCAGGGATTATGTGAGATTAATGAAGATCAATGGGACCTTGATTGATCAACTGTCAGTGGGATGCCAGTTACATTTTAACAAGGTGTTTTTGCGCACACTGGTGAAACGCCTCTCGTTAACCACGCACAAAGTCATTACCCAGTAGAATCCATCTTAATATGCCTGCACTTGTTATAACTTTGTCGCCCGCTGCATTGCTCCTCACCGTACTTGTATGTCCTGTCTCGTCGCAGCCTCGCGGGCTTCGCGTTCTACCTGCGCCCGGCTGATATTGAGGTGGATCCTAATGTTATTTTGAATCAATACTCTTCAAATAACGTTTAATCAGGTTGCTGGTCGATGAATCATGCGTACTATTCGTTTTGTGGCCATCCAGTTCATCTATTATTGATGCAGAGATTTTTTTGCTGAGTTCAACGCCCCATTGGTCAAACGGATTTATATTCCAGATTGAGGCCTGTACAAATGTCCGGTGTTCATACATCGCCAGCAACATGCCTAATGTATATGGCGTTAATTGACCATACATGATGGTGGTACTGGGTTTGTTGCCCGGTATAATTTTATAATCCGGTTTGATTTCGCTAAGCATATGACTGTTACCTGCCATCAAGGCTTCTCCCTGTGCAATGCAGTTGGCAACTAATATATCCTGATGTGCTTTCTGGTCCTCACTGTGGTTCATGCCCAACAGAAAATCCACAGGTGTGAGATGCGTGCCCTGATGCAAAAATTGCATAAATGCATGTTGTGCATTGGTGCCCACGTTCCCCCAGATAACAGCTGAAGTATTGTAGTCAACAGGCTGGTTGTCCTGATCAATATATTTGCCATTACTTTCCATAATCAATTGTGAGAGATAACCCGGTAAATAGTGTAATGACTGATCGTAGGGAATAACGGCCAGTGTTTTGGCATTGAAAAAATTGATATACCAGATATCCAGCAGGCCGAGTATGACCGGGATATTCTTCGCCAGTGGCCGGGTATGCAAATGTTCATCCATGCAATGCGCACCGGCCAGAAACTGGTAAAAATTATCCATGCCGGTAGAGGCCGCAACTGGCAGGCCAATAGCAGACCAGACGGAATAGCGGCCACCTGTCCAGTCCCATATTTTAAAAATATTTTCCGAAGGCATACCGGAATTTTCAGCAGCTGTAATATTTGCTGTAACGGCAATAAAGTGTTTTTCGGGTTCATTACAACCCCGTTCAAGCAACCATTGTCTTGCCGTTTTCGCATTGGTTAATGTTTCTTCTGTGCTGAAAGACTTCGAAGACACCATGAACACTGTCGTTTCAGGATCAGAACCGGACAGTGCAGCATTGATTTCGCGTGCATCAATATTGGCCACAAAGTGAACAGATAATGATGATGTTTTGAAATCTTTCAACGCATCATATGCTAGCCGTGGACCAAGATCGGAGCCACCGATACCAATGTTAATCAATGTGTTTATTGATTTACCGCTATACCCTTTTATTTCACCTGCACGAAGTCTGTTTACAAATTGCTCCATGCGCGAGAGTTCATCATGTATGGGCCTGCTGATATCCGTATTACCGGCCTTAATGGCAGTTCCTGCCGGAGATCTTAAAGCAGTATGCAACGCGGGTCGTTGTTCAGAGCGGTTCAATAGGGAGCCATTAAACAATGCATCAATACGGTTTTTTAAATCCGCCTGATCGGCCAGAGAAAATAATAAATCCAGAGTTTCAGCAGTAATACGATGTTTGGAATAATCGATGTAAATGCCATCCAGTTCGATTGATAAGCGATTGGCCCTGTCCGGATCGGCAGCAAACATATCACGCATATGTATGCCGGAAATGTCCTTCTGATGTTGCTGGAGTTTACGCCAGGCAGGCGTATCCGTAAGGCGCATAGAAATGTTTAACAGACTCCGGCATCGCGGGAGTGCATGGATGAATAATCAGACAATCAGCAGTCAGGCAGTGATGAATATAAATACTACAAGATCCCGTATTATCCTGTGCCACTGATGTAATTTTCGAGCTGGGAGATGATGAATTCCTTCTCCATGAGGACATTCCTCATGACGTCCATCACAGACAACATACCGATAGGTTTGCCATTTTCTACAACTGGCAGATGACGGATATGGTGTTTTGACATCACTGCCATGCAGTCATCCACAGTCTGGTCTGCAGTCATGTACAGGACCTTGGATGTCATGATTTCGCTGACCCTGGTATCTTTGGACGAGCGGTTCATCAGCACTATCTTGCGCGTGTAATCACGTTCGGAGAAGATACCAGCCAGTCTGCCATCCTCCATGACCAGCAATGCACCGATCCCGGCTTCACCCATGAGTTTAATTGCATCATATACTATTGTGTCCGGTGGAACGGAATGTATGTGATAACCCTTTTCATCCAGAATTTGACGGATAGTGGTAGTCACGGCTGGCCTCCCCTGAATATCGTTATTGTTCTGTCCGGGACGTATTTACGTTTCTGCTTACTGGCTGTAAGTTTGGCACTAGTCTTTTTCAATGACAACCTAAATACTCAATAAATAGTGTAACTAAAGGGGTATCCGGGACCGTTACCGTTTAATTTATCAATACCATACTGATTAACGCAACATCTTATATGCTATTTGAATAATCCCGGCTAAAATACTTAAACTAAAAGGAAATATCTTTTCAATTACGAGGTATCATAGGTAGTGACCCGATAGGTTCTTAAGCAAATATGGACAAAATCCCAAAACGCCTGGGCAAGTATGAGGTCGCGGAAGAGATTGACCGTGGCAGCATGGGTATTGTTTATCTGGGCTATGACCCGTATGTAGACCGCCAGGTGGCTATCAAGGTTGCACTGGCTGAATCGCTTAACGATCCTGAATCCGGACAACGCTACCGGAAGATGTTCTTTAATGAAGCAAGTACCGCAGGCAGCCTGACCCATCCGAATATCATCAGTATTTTTGATGCGGGTGTGGACCAGGAGATCTGCTACATCGTTATGGAATATATCAAGGGCGGTGAAACATTAAAGAAATATTGTACCCCGGAAAATTCCCTGCCAATTGAAAAGGTGGTTGAAGTCATATTTAAATGTGCCAAGGCCCTGGACTATGCACATCGGCAGGGCGTTGTGCACCGTGATATCAAACCCACCAATATCCTGGTTACCGGTGATGTCGATATCAAGATTGGTGATTTCAGTATTGCCCATATCAACAAGCCGGATTCCACCGAAACCCAACCCGTGGGCATGATGGGCTCACCGCGCTATATGTCTCCTGAGCAACTCAAGGAAGATTTCGTTACCGGGCAGTCGGACCTCTTTTCTCTCGGGATCGTGATGTATGAATTGCTGACCGGCAAGCATCCCTTTGCCGCAGACAACTTTTCCCGTCTGGTCAACCGTATATTGAATGAAGTGCCCGTACCGTTGCGTGAAGTACGGCAGGATATTCCGGAGTCGCTCCAGGCGATAGTGGACCGGGCCTTGCAAAAGGATATCAAGAACCGCTATTCCATGGGACTGGATCTGGCCACTGAACTCAGCAAGGCCTTTGATGCCCTGGAAGGGCCACAGGAAGACATCAGCGAACAGGAAAAATTCATCTCCATCAAAAAACTGGAATTCTTCCAGGGTTTCCCTGATGCAGAGTTGTGGGAGATTCTGCGCGCCAGTACCTGGCAGGACTATGACGCCGGTAATGATATTATTGTCGAAGGTGAACTGGATGATTGTTTCTATATCATTGCCGAAGGCAAGGTAACCGTCAGCAAAAACAACAAAGCTATACGCACTCTGGAAAAAGGCGACTGTTTCGGGGAAATGGGTTATCTGGCCAAGACCAAACGCACAGCCAGCATCAGATCAGAAGGTAATACATCACTGCTGAAGATAAATTCCACAGTCATCTCCCAGGTATCATTGAATTGCCAGGTAAGATTCCTGAAGGTGTTTTTGCGTACGCTCATACACCGGTTGTCTGCCACCACTGAAAAAGCGACACAAGAGATGTAATTTTCAGAATTCCCGGTTTAATAATTCAGGGCGAATGAATATGTTGGTTGTGCAACGCACCATTTACCTTGAATCAGGTTATGCAGATTTCTGGTTTTTCAACTAAACTTTATAGCATTCAGATACATTCTGATTTTTCTGTGTATTTAAGTTTAAGAGTCGATCCGGGTAAATAACCGGTAGATTCACTGCTGGTTGTTATAAATATCAAGGGAACATGGAACGATGGACGAACCCGGTTCTAAAATTGACAGTGCTTATCTGGCATGGCCTGGAAGAGTGTGGCCTGTTTATGTTTTTCTGGCATTAATCTTTTCCATATTTATTTTCTTCGCAATTAATAGTTATCGATCCATCGATCGGGAACTGACTGATTCCGCCTTATCAAGAAGATTGTCTATTGCTGAACTCTCGGCATCGACCCTGTCGGAAAAATTTGATCGTATGATTGGTATCGGGATTGCGTTGGCTACGCGTGTACAGTTCCGTAAACTGATTGCTGATAAGAAATGGGTTGAGGCTGCTCAAATCCTGAGGGATGTTCCAAAAGATTTCCCGTTTATTGAAAGACTTTTTCTGGCTGATATTGATGGCACAGAGATGGCGGACATCCCTGAACTACCTGGCGTTGTGGGGAAAAATTTTGCTTACCGTGAGTGGTATAAAGGTGTCAGCCAAAACTGGGAACCTTATATTTCACCCGTATATAAAAGGGCTGCTGTCCCACAACGGAATGTGTTTGCCATTGCTGTACCAATCAAAGGCGATTCTGATGAAGTGCTTGGGATACTGGTGTTGCAGACGGACCTTGAAGAATTTTTTACCTGGGCAAGGGAGATAGAAATCGGTCCCGGTGGGTTTGTTTATGTCGTTGACAGCAAGGGACAACTGGCATTTCATCCTGAATACCCTGCCCAAGGTGAAATTATGGATTTTTCTGAAGTACCTGCGGTACAGCGGGTGTTGCAGGGTAAGATAAATGTCGAGATCACATATAACCCTGTAGAAAATGGACAGCGGGTTGCCGCCTATGTCCCTGCCAGGTTTGGTTGGGGCGTGATTGCCCAGCAACCTGTTGATTCTGCTTTTGCATTCAGGAATAAACAAATGAACCGTATCCTGATCGGATATGTCCTGATTTTGTTGTTCTGTATTCTGGTTTTGTGGTTGGCTATTCATATTCTGCGCCAGCGCCGGCAGGCAATAGAGGATCAACGCGTGATGGTGGAACTGGAAAGACGTGTTGCTGAACGTACAGAACAACTGGAGGCCACCAATAAAGAACTGGAAAGTTTCAGTTATTCTGTCTCACATGATCTGCGCTCACCGTTAAGGGCCATTGAAGGTTTCTCTCTGATTCTGGAAGAAGACTATGGCAGCAAACTGGATGCGGAAGGTCAGCGTTTGCTCGACGTTGTGAAAGATAATGCCAAACGAATGAGTATGCTGATCGATGATCTCCTGTCTTTTTCCCGGTTGGGCCGGCAGGTCATCAATCCCATGCAGATTAATATGAATGATCTGGTAAATGAGGTGTATGAAGAACTGCAGAACCAATCCGGCACAGCCAATCCAGCGAGATTCGTTGCCCATCCGTTGCCCGAGGCAAGGGCGGACCGCTCATTAATCCGTCAGGTCTGGGTGAATCTCCTGTCCAATGCAGTGAAATACAGCAGCGCATGCGCGGAACCAATGATTGAAATTGGTGGCGACATTAATAACAAGGAGAACATTTATTATGTCAAGGACAACGGTGCCGGTTTTGATATGCAGTATTACGACAAGCTCTTTTCTGTATTTCAACGTCTGCACAGGCCTGAAGATTTTCCGGGCACAGGTGTAGGGCTGGCAATCGTAAATCGTGTAATCACCCGGCATGGCGGGCGAGTCTGGGCGGAAGGCAAGGTCAATGATGGCGCAACATTTTATTTTACATTACCAGGGGAGAAGTAAATGACTGACGATCTTGAGCAGGTGGAAATACTGGTGGTGGAAGATAATCCCAACGATTATGAACTGACAGCAAGGGCACTGAAAAAGATTAATCTCGCCAACAAGGTTTTCTGGGTCAAGGATGGCGCGGAAGCGCTGGAATTCATTTTCTGTACCGGGAAGTATACGCAACGCTCAATGGTAAACGGACCAAGGTTGATTCTTCTGGATTTGAAGCTACCCAAGGTGGATGGGATACAGGTGCTTGAAAAGATAAAAACAGACCCCGTTACCAGAAAAATCCCCGTAGTAATGTTAACTTCATCACAAGAAGAGAACGACATCGTGGAAAGTTACAAACTGGGGGTCAATAGTTATATTGTTAATCCGGTGGATTTCCAGAAATTTATGGAAACAGTATCAAATGCCGGCTTTTACTGGATGCTGATTAACAAGACGCCTCAGGGTTAGTGAATAAAGAGCATTATGGACAAAGAAGTCAAGGTATTGCTGATAGAAGATGTCGCAACTGACGCGGAACTTGCGCTGCGGGAGTTGCGCAAGAGCGGGATTGTTTGTGTCAGCCGGCGGGTGGACAATGAACAGGATCTGCGCCGGGAACTCCTGGAATTCAAACCTCAAGTCATATTATCAGATTTTTCCCTTTCCGGAACCTTTGACGGCAGACGTGCTCTTGCCATCAGCCAGGAACTTGTCCCGGATACCCCATTCATTTTTGTTTCCGGCACCATTGGTGAAGAAAATGCGATTGAATCCCTGAAAAGTGGCGCCACAGATTATGTGTTGAAGACCAATCTGTTGCGTTTGGGTAATGCAGTCATACGTGCTCTGGATGAAGCGGAACTGCGGCAGTTGCAGAAAAAGGCGGAGAAGGACATCGAGGAACAGCATGCATTTTTCCGCAAGGTAATTGACCTCGACAAGAATTTGATATTCGCCCGTGACAGGGAAGGGCGATATGTGTTTGCCAACCAGGCCAGAGCCGAAGTATATGGCACCACCCCTGAAAAGCTTGCAGGCAAGAGGGACTCTGACCTTACCCCGCATCGTGAAGAAAGCGATCGATTTCGCCAGAGTGATTGTGAAGTGATAGAGACACGGTGTGAGAAGTTCATACACGAAGAAAAGGTGACGGACGCTGGCGGTAAAGTGCGCTGGCTACAAATTATAAAGCAACCCATTTTTTCTGCTGATGGTGAGGTCGAAATGGTGCTGAGTGTTGCTACTGATATCACCAGACGCAAACAGATGGAAGATGAACTTCGGCGTAATATCGAACGCTTCGAAACAATTTCCAAAGCCACCAATGATGCAGTGTGGGATTGGGATCTGTCTACTGACAGCCTCTGGTGGAATGATTCATTCAAGATACTGTTCGGATACCAGGAAAATGAAATCGAACCACATATTAATTTCTGGGTTAATCGTGTACACCCGGATGATCGTGATGATGTAAAGAATGGTATTTATCATGTGATCGAGGGCAAAGGTAAATACTGGAATGACGAATACCGGTTCATGCGGCGTGACGGATCTTATGCGTATGTTTATGACCGCGGGTTTGTGATGCGTGATAGTACTGGCAAGGGAATACGGATGATTGGTGCAATGATGGATATGAGCGATCGGCACGAACAGCAATTGAAAATATACCGCCTCAACCGTATCCGTGAAGTATTGAGTGGAATTAATTCAACTATTGTACGTGTGCATGATCGGGAGATTCTTTTTAATGAGGCATGCCGCATAGCAGTGGAGTATGGCAAGTTTGTTATGGCCTGGATTGGTTTGCTGAATCAGGCTACAGAAGAGATACAACCCGTTGCAATTTATGGAGCAGATCGCGATTATCACAGTGTTGCCAGATTTTCGATAAATGAAAGTAAACCTGAAGGACAGAATCTGGTCAGTCGTTCTTTGCGTGAGAACAGGGTAATCGTCAGCAATAATATTGCAACGACTAAAGGTATAAAGTACCGGCGCGAACTGCTGGAACGTGGATTCCAGTCTTTTGCAGTACTACCACTGTCCGTGGGTGGTGAAGCTGCCGGGACATTTACTTTGTACAGTCCGGAAAAAGACGCATTTGATGAAGAGGAAATGAAATTGCTCAAGGAAATGGCTGCTGACATCTCATTTGCTCTTGAAAACATCAAGCGGGAACAGCAACTCAATTACCTTGCCTACTATGATGTACTGACGGGATTGCCTAATCGGGATTTGTTCAGTGATCGCCTGACACAGGCGCTGCATACAGTAACAGAAAACCATATTGCAGGATTGCTGTTACTGGACCTGGAACGTTTTTCCTACATTAACGATGTTTATGGCCGGCATGTAGGCGATGCCACGCTGAAAAAATTCACAGCCAGACTCAGAAAAATGGTTCCTGAACCGGATCACTTGGCGCGTGTTGGTGCAAACTGTTTTGCCATCCTGCTGACAGAAATGAACGATCCATCAGCTATAGCCCAATTTATTGAGAACAAGCTTTCTCCGGTGGTTTCCAGACCGCTGAAGATAGAAGGGAAAAACATCAAGATATCAGGGAAGGTTGGTGTGGCAATTGCTCCTGCTGATGGTACTGATGCAGAGATTATTTTAAAAAATGCCGAAGTGGCATTAAAGACAGCCAAACAGGGCAGCGTTAGATATGTATTTTATGCCCGGGACATGAATGCCCAGGTGGCCGAGAAACTGACCCTGGAAAACAGATTACAGCAAGCGCTGAAAAAAGAAGAATTCATTCTTTATTACCAGCCCAAAATCAATCTGGCCAACGGTCAGGTTTGTGGACTGGAGGCCCTGATCCGCTGGAACAGCAAGGAAGGGCTCATTCCACCGGTCAAATTCATTCCACTGCTGGAAGAAACAGGCATGATTATAGACGTAGGATTATGGGCTATCAGAAAAGCCTTGCAAGACCGGCAACGATGG
>Ga0209341_10000221_pt1 | contig 57620 bp, 51 predicted proteins | sample RifCSP13_2_FD_184020 | JGI IMG/M metagenome (GOLD analysis project Ga0209341, IMG submission 184020) | Soil microbial communities from Rifle, Colorado - Rifle CSP2_sed 13_2 (SPAdes) (version 2) | ecosystem: Environmental > Terrestrial > Deep subsurface > Rock core/Sediment | place: Rifle...
CGACCCGACGAAGCGGGACGTGTACCTCGGCCCCGTGATCAACGCGGCCGCCGTGGCTACGTTCGAAAAGGCGGTCAAGGAGGCCCGCCGGTCGAGGGGCAAGATCCTGATCGGAGGGCAGGTCCTGAAGGGCGACGGCCATTTCGTCGAGCCGACCGTAGTGGACGGCCTTCCCCGCAGCCACCGGATCAACCGGGAGGAGCTCTTCGTGCCGATCCTCTCCGTGATCGAGGTGGACGGCATGGACGACGCCCTGGAGGTCGCCAACGGCACGGATTACGGCCTGACCGCGGGAATCTTCTCCGGGGAGCGGGCGGACCTCGAACGGTTCTTCCATGAGATGCATGCCGGGGTGATGTACACGAACCGCGCGGCCGGATCGACGACGGGCGCGGTCGTCGGGGTGCAGCCCTTCGGGGGCTGGAAGATGTCCGGGATCTCGGGCAAGGCCGCGGGCGGGCGCTACTACCTCCCGCAGTTCATGCGGGAGCAGAGCCAGTCCGAGTACGAGTGACCCCGTCGTCCAGGGCCCGTCACGGCCGCAGGCGGGTCAACCGCTCGAAGAGCCGGGAGAACCTCGTCAGGCGCGCCCCAGGAACGAGCCGTGTGGGCAGCGGTGTGACGGCGGGCCACGGCGCGACCGTCGCCCGCCACCGCGCGAGGACGTAGATGCATGGAAGTAGGCTTGCGATCCCGAGGAACAGGCCCAGGTTCAGGAGGCTCCCCGTGGTCGTCGTCAGCAGTCCCGCGAGCGGCTCGACGATCACGAGGCCCAGGGTGAACGCGAAGGCGCCCATGGAGAGCACCGTCGCGCGCTGTCCGGGTTCGAGGCGGCGGTTCATGAAGGCCGTGACCATGGGGGACTGCAGGCTCCAGGCCACGTAGATCGGCACCTGGAGGAGCGCCGCGGCGGGCGTTCGGCCGAGGAGCCACAGGCCGAAGAACGGACCCGAGGCGAGGGCCACGAGCAAGGCGAGCGTGCCGAACTCCCCCAGGTACGAGGACAGGTCCCCCGCGAAGGCGGACACGATCGCGGCCACGAAGAGGAACCCGGAGATCCAGGCGGCGATCTCGAGATCCGAGAGCCCGAGGAAGCCCAGGTAGATCGGGCGGAAGATCGCCATCGTGTAGAGCGTGACCCCGAGGAAGACCTCGATCCCGATGAGGAGGGCGATCCCCTCCCGCCGCCGCACGATCCGCAGTCCCTGCCGGAGCTGCTTCGTGTACGTCGGCTCCGCGGTCCGCTCGACCTTCGGCTCGACGAAGGACAGGGCCATCGCGACGGCCGCCAGGTTGATCGCCGCGCCGACGAGCATCGTGAGCTGGACGCTCCCCGTGGCCTGCACGAAGAGCCCTCCTGCGAACGCGCCGGCCGCGTTCATCGAGAGCTGGATCATCGTGTTCCGCCCGATGTAGCGGGGGAACTCGGATTCGTGGCCCGCCTCCAAGAGGACCTCGTAGAGGTACGCGGACGTGCCAATGGAGAAGGCGGCTCCGAGGGACCAGACGACGTTCGCCGCGACGTAGCCGAGGAGACTCGTCCCCAGGCCGTATCCAAGGATCCCCGCGCAACGCAATCCCTCCCAGGCGACGATGGACCACTTCCGCGCATAGCGGTCCGCGATCACGCCCACGGGAAGCTGGAAGACGAGGAGCCCGACCCAGAAGGCCACGTCCACGAGGGTGAACTCGAGGTCCGAGCCGACGTGCCCGCGGATCCAGATCGCCCAGAACGGGATCCAGAGGGCGAAGGCGGAGCACCCCTGGTACAGGTAGAAACGGTGCACCCTTTGGATCAACGCGGACATGAATCGTCCCGGCGCGGCGGGGCATTTTCGATCATCTATTAGTGCGTAGCGAAGCGCGCGGCCGGGTCGGCTGGACGGGCCACGGGCGATCCCGTAGACCCCACAATCATCTCTGGGAACACCCCGGACGCGCCCGGGGGGGTCTACCCCCGGCATATCGTATAGACGGAAACGTATTAATCGAATCAGCGGGCTACCTCAGTCCGCAGGGGCTTGAGGGCTTGGACTGCGGAGAACCCCCTGCTTCCGGAGGAGTGGCCTTTGCGACCTGACGGTGGATCGCGCGTGTGGACGAGCGCATGGATGATCGCGGCATTGCTCTTGGCGGGGACGATGGTGGTCCTCCCCAGCGTGCAGGCCGCCGTGGGACCGGGCCCCGAGCCCAAGGCCTTCTCGACGCTTCGGGTGGGCGCGCTCCAAGAGCCCGACAGCCTCAATCCGTTCCGGGGCGTGCTGAGCGCGTCCTACGTGATCTGGGCCCACACATACGAGCTCCTCGTGGGCATCGGGCCGGACCTGACCCCCATCCCGGCGATCGCGAACAACTGGACCGTCGATGCGGCGAACCTGAACTGGACGTTCCACATCCAGCAGGGCGTGAAGTTCCATGACGGCGTCGCGCTGACGGCCGAAGACGTGAACTTCACCTTCCGATACATCTGGCCCCAGACGCCGTGGAACCCGATCGGCTGCGATCTCGCGCTCCTCCAGAGCTACCTGGGCGACCCCTCCTCGAACGTCGGTGTCGATGTGAACAACATCACGGTACTGGATCCCTACACGATCCGCATCCCGACTTGGCAGCCGAAGGCGAACATGCTGTCCATGTTCATCCAGATCCTACCCGAGCACATCTGGTCGGGGATCTCCTGCAACCGCGCGACGAACATCGCGAACAACCCGCCCATCGGGACGGGCATGTACAAGCTGACCACCTGGGTGCGCGGGCGGTACATCCAGCTGGACCTGAACACGGACTACTGGCGCCTGAGCCCGACCGAGGACTACGTCGACCAGATCATCATCAGCTTCTACGGTAGTTCCGCGGCGCTGGACAACGCCTTCCGGGCGGGGTCGATCGACGCGACGAGCGAACTCCCGGCGGACAAGTTCCAGCTCATGCCCAACCCAGTCGGCGGCCCGGGCCCCCCCAACGTGGGCAAGCTCAGCGTGGATGCGATCGAGCTCTCCGAGGTCGGCATGTGCCTGGCCTCCGACCAGCTGATCAGCGACTGGGGGGCGAGCGGGGGGCGGAACTGGCTCCTGACCAACCTCACGGTCCGGCAGGCCCTGCAGCTGTCCGCGGACCGGGCGAACCTCGTGCAGAACGTGATCAACGGCCTCGGCAAGCCCGGGAGTACGCTGATCGCCCCCGCCACGCCGTTCTGGCACTACAACGTGACCGCGGCGGAGAACCTCACCTTTGACCTCGACCGGGCCCGGCGGCTCCTCGACGATCCGAAGGGAGACGGGGCGCCTCTCAGGGCCGGGATGACGGTCCCCGGGGACTATGGCCAGAACATCGACCCCGCGAACCCCCTGAACAAGGACGCCTTCATCGACACGGATGCGAACAGCATCCGCAACGTCGTGGATCCGACGCAGGTCGTCGCGGGCGACCAGTGGGGACCGAGCGCGCCGAACAGCAACGAGCTCTCGTTCACGATCTCCGTGAGGAGCTACTCCGCGGAGAACCTGAACTCCGCGGACCGCCTCGAAACCTGGTGGGGTCAAATCGGGATCAGCGTGGTGACGGACACGGTGTCGGAAAACCAGCTCATCTCGATCACGTACGACTGCAGCGAAGACCTGTACATCTGGGGATGGGGCGGCGACGTGGATCCCGACTTCATCCTCAGCGTCATGACGACGGGACAGATTCTGAACTGGCAGGACGCCTGGTACTCGAACCAGACCTACGACGACGACTATGTCCTCCAGCAGCGCCAGGTGGACCCGTACCAGCGCCAGGCGACCATCTTCGAGATGCAGCGCATCCTGTACCGGGACGCGGCTTACATCATCCTTTACTACCCGTTCAGCCTGACCCTGGTCCGGACGGACCGGTTTACCGGGTGGGGCGACTGGACGACCCATCCGGGCCTTGGGCTGACGGGATTCGGGAACGACCTCCTCATGCTGACCTTGCGGGCGGCCACGGGCGGGCCCGGGAACCAGTGCCCGACGACACCGGTCCTCGAGGGCGTCTTCCCGCGCAACGTGTTCGTCAACGTGAGCTCCGGCTTCACCGCGAACGCCTCCGATCCGGAGAGCAACCCGCTCGACTGGATCTTCGACTGGGGCGACACGACGAACACCCCCGTGAGCACGGCGGGCGGCGTGACGCAGGCCTTCGCCGCCCACGCCTGGAATGCGACGGGCACCTACACCGTCCGGGTGACGGTCACGGACGGCCTCTGCGGATCGAACGTCGTCTCCCTGCCGGCGACGATTGTCGTGGAGGCGGTTCCGGTCCACCATGGGTGGATCAACGGGACCGTCCGGGATGGCACCGATCCGGCGCACCCGCCGATCGCCGGGGCGACCGTGACCGCCATCCTCGCGGGCACCACGACGAACTACTCCTACACGACGGCAGCGAACGGCACCTACACGCTGCTCCTCGCGAACGGTACCTACAACGTGTCGGCAAGCCAGGCGCTCTATGCGATGGACATCCGGACGGCCGTCGTTGTGGCGGACAACGCGCAGACGATCGACTTCAGCCTCCTGCAGAAACGGGGCTGGCTCGCGGGAACCGTCCGTGCGGCCGGCGGAGGGCCGATCTCCAGCGCCACGATCATCATCACGGGCTTCCGGTCCGCGACGGCCCAGACGGACAACCAGGGCCGCTACAACGTGACGCTGGCGCCGGGCGCCTACAGCGCGACCGCGAGTGCCGGCGGGTACTACAACAAGACCGTCTCCGGCCTCACTATCGCCGACGGGGCCACGACGACCGCGAACTTCGACCTCGACCTCGTACCCGTGCCGGCGCCGGGAATCTCGCCCCTGGTGATCGCCGCGGTTGTGGGAGTGATCCTCGCGGTAATCCTCGGGCTTGCGGCGTGGATGATCGTCCGGCGGCGGAAGAAGGAGGAGGAGATCGAAGGACCGCCTCTGCCGCCTCCGCCCCCTCCTAAGAATCCGTAGGAGTGGCAAGTGTAACGACGAAAGCACGAAGACCGGGCGGCGGGCTTCCTAGGATGCCCGCTGCCGGTCGAACCAAGGAGGAGGCCCACGCGTGTCGATGCGCACGGTCGTAGTCCGGAAAGTGACGAACGCGACGATCACGATCCTGATTATCCTCGTTGCGAACTTCGTCCTCTTCCGCCTGCTCCCGGGCGACCCCGCGGTCAACTTCCTCCGGTCCGGCGGGGCCCACTCGACGGACCCGGACCTCATCGCGCGGCAGAGGGAGATCTTCGGCCTCACGGATCCTCCGCTCGTGCAGCTTGGGAAATACCTCGTCAACACCGTCACGGGGAACTGGGGCTACTCCTTCTACCAGGGTGACCGCCTCGTGACGGAGCTCCTGGCCCAGAAGGCCGTCTGGACGATCGTCCTCGTCGGCACGTCGACGATCATCACGATCTGGATCGGAATCATCATCGGGGCCGCGGCTGCTTGGCGGCGGGGCAAGGCCTTCGATGTCGCCTCCCTCGGGTTCGGTTTCTTCTTCTACGCGATGCCGACGTACTGGCTCGGAATCATCCTCATCATCATCCTTCAGCGAGAGATCGGAATCATCCCCATCCTCCCATCGGCTCATAGCCTGCCAATCCCGGGCGATCCTGACTACCCGATCGGTCGCCTGCCCACCTTGTTTGAGACCCTCGTCGGGGGATTCCAGCACTGGATTCTACCCGCCCTGACGCTTACCCTCGTGCAACTCGCGGGAATTTCCCTGATCATGCGCAACTCGCTCATCGATGTGCTCACCGAGGACTACGTCATCACGGCCCGGGCGAAAGGGCTCTCGGACCGGATGGTCCTCCGTCGGCACGCGATGCCCAACGCCCGCCTTCCCATGGTCACCGTGATCGCACTCAACCTCGGCTTCATCCTCGGAGGGGCGATCCAGGTTGAGTCCATCTTCTCCTACGACGGACTCGGGGACCTCACCGTGACCGCGGTGCAGGACAAGGACTTCCCCGTGATGCAGGGCCTGTTCCTCCTGATCACGATCAGCGTCGTCATCGCGAACCTGGTCTCCGACTTCGTGTACGCCTGGCTCGACCCCCGGGTCCGCCTGGAGTGAGGTGTCCGGCTTGGTCCTCGAGCGCGAACCGGCTCCGTTGACGGGGAGGAAGGACGCAATTCGCGAGTCCCTGCTTTGGGTGCGCCTCGCGAGTTGGTGGCACCGGTTCCGCCGCTTCGCGGACGTGTTCCGGGACAGCCGCCTGGGCATGATCGGGCTCTTCATCCTCCTCGCCTTTACCTTCATGGCGCTGAGTGCGCCGATTCTCACCTCCGCGGGACTCCTGAGGAATCCCGACGCGGTCCTCTGCGGCGCGGACTTTCATGTCTGTCCAACGTCCGGAATCGACGAGATGGACTACGCGCCGCCGAACGGGTACGTCTGGCTCGGCACAGACCAGCGGGGCCACGATCTGTTCAGCCGCCTCTGGTGGGGCACCCAGAACACGCTCCTGATCGGCTTCATGGCGTCCGCGCTCAGCATGGGCCTGGGCACGTTCGTGGGCATGGTCTCCGGGTACTACGGGGGCTGGGTGGACGAGATCCTGATGCGGATCGTCGATTTCTTCCTGGTCCTCCCCACCCTCGTCCTCGCCCTCCTGCTCATGGGCCTCTTCGGGCGGACCGCGGGCCTCGTGGGATACATCACGATCATCGGGGTGACCCTGTGGGCGAGCACCGCCCGGCTCGTCCGAGCCCAGGTGCTCTCCCTGAAACAGCGGCAGTTCATCGAGCGGGCCCGGGCGATCGGCGCGGGCAAGACGCGAATCGTATGGCACCACGTCTTCCCGAACGCCTTCTCCCTCGTCTTCGCGGAGGCCATCCTGACGATCGCCGTCGCCATCCTGACGGAGGCGTTCCTCAGCTTCATCGGCTTCCCACCTCCTGGGGCCCAGACCTGGGGCGTGATGATCGAGTACGCGAACCTCTACTCCGCGGTCCAGCATGGGCTCGTGTGGTGGATTGTCGCGCCGGGCCTCGCAATCGTCGCCGTGGTCTTGGGGTTCACCCTCCTTGGTTACGCCCTGGACGAGATCTTCAACCCGCGGCTGCGGAGGCGGTGAGATGACCCTTCTGGACGTGAAGGGGCTGAAGGTCCATTTCGAGACCCGGGACGGAATCGTGCGGGCCGTCGACGGCGTGGACTTCTCGCTCGGGGAAGGTGAGTCCCTCGGCCTCGCGGGCGAGTCGGGCTGCGGGAAGACCACCGCCGCCCTCGCAATCATGCGCCTCCTCCCGACGAACGGGAAGATCGTCGACGGCGAGGTCAACTACATGGGGTACGACCTCGCGAAGATGACGAGCAACCAGATCCGCGGGATCCGCTGGCGGCACATCTCGATCATCTTCCAGGGCGCGATGAACGCCCTCAACCCAGTCAAGCGGATCGGCGTGCAACTTGCGGAACCGATCATCCTCCATGAGAAGGTCGATGAGGAGGTCGCGATGAAGCGCGTCGGCGAGCTCCTCGAGCTCGTGGGGATTCACCGAGACCGCGCGAGCGACTATCCGCACGAGTTCTCCGGGGGCATGCGGCAGCGCGTGATGATCGCGATGGCCCTCGCCTGCAACCCTCGGATCGTCATCGCGGACGAACCCGTGACCGCCTTGGACGTGATGATCCAGGCGCAGATCCTCGAGCTCCTGGAGAGGCTCAAGCGGGAGCTCGGTCTCTCGATGATCCTCATCTCCCACGACCTCTCCGTGATGGCGGAGACGTGCGATTCCATGGCGATCATGTACGCGGGGAAGATCGTGGAAACGGGCTCCGTGCGCGACGTGTTCAAGAACGCGAACCATCCATACACGAAGGACCTGATCGCCGCGTTCCCGGATATCGAGGGCCCTTCCGTCCTGCCGGCGTACATCCCCGGCCTGCTACCGAGCCTGATCAATCCGCCGCAAGGGTGCCGCTTCCACCCCCGCTGCAAGTACGCGTGGGACAAGTGCGTGGCAGAGGACCCCGCCCTCGATTCCGTCGGTGACGGGCACCGGTCCGCGTGCCATCTGAACGCCGCGGGAGGGCCGCCGGCATGAACCGCGAACCCTATCTGACCCTGCGGGATTTCCGCGTCTGGTTCGCGAAGCGCCGCGGGTTCCTCGAATCCCTCCAGAGGGTCGAGCCCACGTACGTCAAGGCGGTGGATGGAGTCGACCTGGACGTGGGCAAGGGCGAGATCTTCTGCCTCGTCGGAGAGAGCGGGTGCGGGAAGACGACGACGGGCAAGGGGATCCTGGGCCTCGTGCCGCCCACGGGCGGCGACGTGTTCGTGAACGTGCCTGCGGAGGAGCTCTCCCGTTTCCAGGAAGCCAAGGCGAAGGGGGACGAGACGATCCTCGAGGCTTTCCGACGGCGCTACTCCCTCAGCTACGAAGAGAAGGCCGTGTGGAAGATGAGGGACGTCCTCGTGTTCCTCCTGACCATCGTGGGGGCGATTCTCGCCGCCGGCCTCGTCGGGGCAGTCGCGGCCCTCGGGATCCGAGGAACCCTCGGCAGCGGTTGGCTCTTCCTAGCCTTCCTCGTCAACGGCGTCGTCCTCGGATTCGTCGGGACCCTTCCTTTCGTGAAGGCGGCGAGCCGGGTTCCCACGTACCTGGCCTTGGTTGCCCTCCTGCAAACGCAGGAGATGTTCCTATTTTTCCTCATGTTCGTGCGCCTCGGCCGGGGCATGCCGGCGGACATCGGTTCGGCCCTCGGGGATCTCGGCTCGGCCTGGGGCACGGATTTCATAGGGATTCTGGTCCAGGTGGCCTACGCGTTCATCGCGGTGCTCGCGGCCTGGCAGAGCGCGAAGATCTTCATGGGGTACTGGCAGTCGAAGAAAGGCATCGAAACGGATCGGTTCCGGAAACTGCGGAAGACGCTGCAGATCATCTTCCAGGACCCCTACGAGTCGCTGAACCCGAAGCATTCGGTCTACGACGTCGTCGCGGAGCCGCTCATCGTGAACCACATCACGCGCAGCCGTGCGGAGACGGAGGCTCGAGTGGAGAAGGCCCTGGACGACGCGGGCCTGCGGCCGCCCCGCGACTTCATGTTCCGCTACCCCCACGAGCTCAGCGGCGGCCAGAGGCAGCGCGTATCCATCGCGGGGGCGCTCGTGTTGGATCCGGACTTCCTCGTTGCCGACGAGCCCGTGTCCATGCTGGACGTGTCTATCCGAACGGAGATCGTGGAACTGCTCCTTGAACTGCGGAAGCAGAGGGGGCTCACCTACCTGTTCATCACCCACGACCTCAGCCTCGCCTGGGTGATCGCGGACCGGATCGGGGTCATGTACTTGGGCAAGTTGGTGGAAGAGGGGCCCAAGGAGCAGGTCGTGCGGAACGCCCGGCATCCGTACACGAAGGCCCTCATCACCGTCGTCCCTGTCCCGGACCCGGACCGCCGGCACGAGCGGACGATCCTGAAAGGAGAACGGCCGGACCCGTCGGACATCCCCGCGGGATGCCGCTTCCACCCTCGCTGCCCGGTCGCCTTCGAGGCGTGCGGCTGGGAGGCCCACGAGCTGCTCGACGACCTCAAGCACCTCGCGGCCGCGTCGGGCCGCGAGCCGAAGTTCCTCGCGTCCCTCGCGGTGGACGGTCCCCTGGCCCTCTCTTCTCCCGAGGATTCCGAGGAAGCCGAGACGTGGCTGCGCGAACAGATGGAGAAGAAAGCGGAGGAATTCCGCAGCCTCAAGGCGGTCCGCGCGATTGAGCGGGCGAGCGGTGGGATGCGCATTCTGCTGCACGAGGGGCGCGAACCGGTCCTGAAGACCGTGGCGCCCGAGGTCCGTGTCTCGTGCCACCTCATGGGGTGAGCCGTCGATGCGCGCCCGCTCCCGCGAATTCGGTCTGCGCCTCGGCACCCTCGAGCTAGGCCCCGGGAACACGATCGCGGACGTCGGCGAGGTGCGCGTCGGCCACGTCACGCTCATCTCCGGAGAGGGGAAGCTCGTCCCGGGGAAGGGCCCCGTCCGGACGGGCGTCACGGTGATCGTCCCGCATCGGGGGAACGTCTGGCGGCAGCGGCCCAAGGCGAACTGGGACACGATCAACGGAGCCGGCGAGCTCACCTCCGCCGTGGCTATGCGCGAGTTCGGCCTTATCGAGACGCCCATTGCCCTCACGAACACGCTGTGCGTAGGGAACGCGGCCATGGGCCTCATCGAGGCGACGCTGGAAGCGAACCCCGAGGTAGGAGCAGAAGCGGACACTTTCATCCCGACGGTCTCCGAGTGCGACGACTCCGACCTGAACGACGCCCGCGGTCTCCACGTCAAACCTCACCACGTGAAGGAGGCGCTGGATGGGGCGAGTGCGGACGTGACTATGGGCACGGTCGGCGCGGGCACCGGGATGACCTGCTGCCAGTACAAAGGAGGGATCGGCTCCGCCTCCCGGCGGCTCGGGGCGAAGGACGGCGGCTGGACCGTGGGCTCCCTCGTCCTCTCCAACTTCGGCTGGCGGGAGCACCTGACGATTGCCGGTGTTCCCGTCGGGAGGGAGCTCATGAAGCTCGACAAGGGAACGATGCCCAAGGGCGGCGGTGCGTCCATCGTGACCGTCCTGGCCACGGACGCGCCCCTCTCGTCCCGCCAGCTCGGACGCCTTGCGCGGCGGGCCTTCCACGGGATCGCGCGCTTGGGCTCCTTCAGCGGCAGCGGGAGCGGCGACATCGCGATCGCCTTCTCCACGGCCCAATGGGTCCCCTACGACGCCGCCCCGGAGGTCCTCGAGGAGAAACGCCTCCACGATTCCCTGATGAACCCACTCCTCCTCGCGGCGGTGGAGTCCACGGAGGAGGCCATCGTGGACTCCCTCTTCACAGCGACGACCGTGGTGGGGCGGGACGATCACCGGGTGCCGGAGCTGCCGATCCCGCAGACCGTGGAGATTCTGGACCGGTACGGCCGCATCACGGGTTGACCGAGCGGATCACTGCATCCGCTTCAGCACGTCCTCCGCCGCCTTCAGGACCGCCTCGACGTCCCGGTCCGAATGGGCCGTGCAGGTGTAGAACGGCTTGTCGGGGTGCAGGTGGATCCCGCGCGCCAGGAGGCCGTAGTCGAAGAGTTGCCGCATCTTCGCGTCCGCGCGAGCCGCGTCGCGGTAGTTGCGGATGGGGTCCTTCGAGAAGACGACGGAGAAGGTCGAACCGGGGCCGATGGCCTGCGCGGGCAGATCGAGGCGCTGGAAGAGGTCGTTGAGACCCTCACGGAACTTGCCCGTGATTCGGTTCAAGTCCGGATAGGTCTCGGGCTCCTCGAGCACATCCAGGGTGGCCATCCCGGCCGCCAGGACCGTCGGGTGTCCGTTGAACGTCCCGCCGTGGAAGACGCGGTCCTCCTTCGGGCGGGTGACCGGGTTCATCGTGTCCATGATCTCCCGTCTCCCGAGGAAGGCGCCGCACGGGTAGCCCCCGCCGATGACCTTCCCGAGCGTCATCAGGTCCGGGTCGATGCCGAGGATCGTGGAGACCGCACCGAATCTCTCCATGCGGAAGCCCGACATGACCTCGTCGAAGATGAGCACCATCCCGAGGTCCTCCGTGGTCTCCCGGAGGGCCTTCAGGAACTCCTTGTCGCCCGGGACGAAGCCCCGCTGCACCGGCTCCACAAGGACCGCGGCGAGCTCGTCCCGGTGGGCCTTGAGGAGCTTCGTCGTGGCCTCGGTGTCGTTGAAGGGGAGCACGAGGACGTTTTTCAACTCCTCTTCGGTCGTGCTAATCGAACCGGGCACGGGAACGGGCGCATTCGCCGGTCCGGCGTTCTTCACAGGAGGCGTGAGGCTGACGAGGACTTCGTCGTAACTCCCGTGGTAGTGGCCCTCGAACTTGCCAATCTTCGAGCGGCGCTTGTAGCCGCGGGAGGCGCGGATCGCGTGGAGCGTGGCCTCGAGGCCCGAGTTCGTGTACCGCACACTATCGGCGAAGGGGAAGATCTTCTTGAGCCGCTCGGCCATCTTCGCCTCGTTCTCGTGGGGCGCGCCGAAGATCGGCGTGCCGTCGGCGTCGAGCTGCTCGCGGATCGCCTCCAGGACCCTGGGATGGCCGTGGCCAAGGATGAGCGGGCCGAAGCAGAGCATGAAGTCGATGTACTCGTTCCCGTCCAGGTCCCAGAGGTGGCTGCCCTGGGCCCGCTTCGCGTACACCGGGTAGGGCGGGAAGAACTTCACGTTGCCCGTGACGCCGCCGGGGAGGCTCTTCGACGCCCGTTCGAACCAGGCGGCGGTCTTCGGCGTCCTCGCCTTGTATTCCGCGATCGGGTCGAAGGAGCCCATGGGTTCACCCGAGGTAGATCCTCTCAGGGTCCAAGGACCGGAGGACCCTTAATTCCTCCTCCGTGGGCGCGGGGTTCTGCGCGAGGGGCTCGGCGACCTTGAGCGTCCACGGGGTGTTCTCCTGGACCTGGGCAACCGTGACGCCGGGATTCAGGGCGCTCAGGGTCATCTCCCCGGTCACCTCGTCGAACTTCAAGGTGCACAGGTTCGTGATCACGGCATAGGGCCCGCCGCCCTGGAACTTCAGCTTCTCCCACTGCGCCTTCCCATCCAGGAACCCTGGGCTCGTGACGAAATCGACCTTCTCGATGAAGCGGCGCTTCTCGTGGGGTGTGATCACGATGATCTTCTTCACGTTGGACGCGGTCTCGCACGCGCCGCCGCTCCCAGGGAGGCGGACCTTCGGCTGCTTGTAGGATCCGATGACCGTGGAGTTGATGTTCCCGAACTTGTCGATCTGGGCCCCGCCCAGAAACCCGACGTCGATGCGCCCGCCCTGGATGTAATAGGCGAACTGCTCGTACATGGAGCACACGGACTTCGCGCCGGTGACGAGGCAGGGATCACCGATGGACAGAGGCATGCGGCTCGGGTTCGAGCCGATCGTTCCAGACTCGTAGATCAGGATCAGGTTCGGCGCGTGAAGGCGCTTCGCCAGGTTGGCCGCGAGGTTCGGGATGCCCACGCCCACGAGGACGCTCTCGCCGTCCCTGAGCTCGCGGGCCGCAATCGTCACCATGAGTTCGCTCGGCGTCACCTGGGTGATGGCGTCCATGCTCATACGCTCCCGTAGTTCACGGGCACGCTCATGAGCGGCTTCGGCTTGAGCTTCGCGAGCTTCTCGGGACCGAGCTTATTCACGTAGGCCGCGCGGTCCTCGACGCCATACACCCATTCGTCCAGGTACTTCAGCGTGGTCTCGTGTTCCTTCGTGATCTCATCCCACTGCACGTAGAACTCGTTGTCCCGGTCGTAGTAGCCCTGCGTGTAGGAGGGATGCGCGGCCCAGGGCTCGTGGACGACCGCGTGGACGATGAAGTCCGGGATCAGGGTGCGGTTCGGGTCCGAGCGGATGACGTCTTCCGAGACAATCTCCTCCGCGGAGAGGATGACCTTCTTCGCGGCGAAGGCGGCGTCCTTCTGCTCGCCGACGATGCCCCAGATGTGCGCGTTCCCGCTCGCGTCGCAGCGCTGCACGTGGACGACGGCCACGTCGGGTTTGAGAGGCGGGACGACGGAGACCTCCTCGTCCGCGTAGGGGTTGTGGACACTCCTGATGTTCGGGTTCTGGGCGGGCAAATCGGAGCCCAGGTTCGTCCGCAGCGGGAGGAAAGGCATGTTCGTCGCGCCCGCGAAGAGCCGTCCGGAGAGGCCGAAGTGGGTGTACTCTTCGATCTCCAGAGGCTTCGGGATCCCCTTCTCGGTCGCACGCCGGAAGCAGCGGAGCGAGCCCACGCCCGGGTTCCCGGCGTAGGAGAACACGATCTTCTTCGCACAGCCCGCGGCGATCATCTGGTCGTAGATGATGTCCGGGGTCGCGCGGCAGAGGGTGAGGTCCTTCCTCCCCTGGCGGATGATCTCGTGTCCGGCGGCAAAGGGGATCAGGTGGGTGAAGCCCGCGAGGTACGTTGTGTCCCCGTCGTGCACGAACTTCGAGACCGCCTCCTTCATCGTCATGACCTTGTGGGAATCCATGCGCTCACGCTCCCTCCGTCGCCGGGACGAACTTGAATCCGTAGCGGATGACGCCCTCCTCGCTGTAGATCCGGCGCATCTCCGCGCGGACGGGCATGCCGATCCTCACGTCCTTCGGGTTCACGTCGGCCATCTGGCCGATGACCTTCGGGCCCTCCTCGAGCTCGACGATCGTGACGGGGTACGAGCCGCCGGCCTTCTCCTGCTCCGCGAACTCGGGCGGAGCGCCGCCCGCGCCGATGAGGGTGAAGGTGTGGACCTTGCCGCGTCCCGAGAGCTGGACCTCCTCGAAGTCCGAGGACGCGCTGCAGTACTTGCACACGCCCTTCGGGGGGAAGTTCACGTTGCCGCACTTCCTGCACTTGTGCCCGACGAGGCGGTACCGCTGGGGGATCGTGCGCCAGTACATCGGGACGGAGACGTGGGCCATTCCAGGTCACCTCACTTGATCGCTCCCTTGAGCTTGAGATATTGAACGTAGTCGATGTACTCCTTGCGCGCGGCCTCCTGCGCCACGCTGACCGCGGACCGGCGCTCCCCGACCATGCGGAAGCTCAGTGCGTCGCTCCCCGCCCCGCTCCCGTAGGACACGACAAGGATGCGATCGCCCGTCTTGGACGCGTCGAAGGCGGCGGCGAGGCCCATCGGCGCGGACGCGGCCCCGAGGTCCCCCAGGAAGGCGGAGACCATGCCGGTGGCGAGTTGCGGATCCTGGAAGCCGAGCTTGCCCGCGACGCTCGCCGGGGCCCGCGCGTCGGGCTGCTGGAACACCGCGTGGGCGTAGTCCTCGGGCTTCCGCCCAAGCTTCTTCAGGAGGGCCGAGGCGGCCTTCGTCGTGTTCGTGACGAAGGAGCCCTCGGAGAACTTCTTCACGTTTAGATCGTGGAGTCGCTCCTCCTCCCGAGGTCGGAAGCGCTCGCCGAAGTGCTCGCTCGCGTAGGAGGCGTGGCCCTCGAGCTCCGCGAGGACGTCGTCCTGGGACAGGACGAAGGCCACGGCCCCCGCGCCCATCCCGTGCTCGATGGAGTCCCACATGCTCGCCGTCGGGGCGTCGGCCACGGCCACGAGGGCGCGGCCCGAGGGGTTCGCCGCGAGGTGCTCGAACCCCGCGATCATCGCCTCCGTGCCCGCGCGCGTGGACGTCGTGTGGTCCGAGGCGAAGGTCTCGTTCGGGATGCCGAGGCCCGTGAGGATCGTCCCCGAGAGGAGCTTCTCCGTGTACGGAGCGGACGTCGACGCGAAGGCGAGCCGGCTCACCTGCGCCGGGGGGAGCGGCACCGACTCCAGCGCGCGGCGGGAGACCTTCGTGGCCAGGGTGAGCATGTCCTCGTCGAAGCCCGTGACGGACTTCTCGTTCACGCCGGCCGCGGCGAAGGAGCCCCATGCCTTCGTGTAGTCCTCCTTCCTGATCCGGAAGCGCGGGATCGAGACGCCGTATCCGGAGATGCCGAGCGCCATGGGATCACCTCGCGAGGATCGTTACGGCCACCGTGCCGCCCGATCCGCCCACGTTGTGGAGGAGCCCGCGCTCGACCCCCTTCACCTGGCGGGCCGGCTTGTTCACGGTCCCGCGGAGCTGGTGGAACATCTCGTAGGCCTGGCCCGTGCCCGTCGAGCCGATCGGGTGGCCCTTGGCCTTGAGCCCGCCGCTCGCGTTCACGGGCTTGTCCCCCGTGATCTCCGTGTGGCCCTCCTCGATGAACGCCCCCGCCTCGCCCTTCTTGCAGAAACCGAGGTCTTCGTAGGCCAGGAGCTCGGCGATCGTGAAGCAATCGTGGACCTCCGCGATCTGCACGTCCTTGGGCCCCACGCCGGCCATCCGGTACGCCCGCTCAGCCGCACGTCGAGTGCCCTCCAGGGTCGTGGTCGTGGCGCGGTCGTGGATCGCCAGGTAGTCGCTCGACGCGCCGAACCCCTCGATGTAGATCGGCGTGTCCGTGAACTCCTTCGCCTTCTCCGCGGTGGTCACGAGCACGGCGGACCCCCCGTCCGTGATCGAGCAGCAGTCGAACAGGTTCAGGGGGGACGCCACCATGGGAGCCTTCATCGCCTTCTCCAGGGTGGTCTCCCGCTGGAACTGGGCCTTCGGGTTCTGGGCCCCGTTCTTGTGGTTCTTCACCGCCACCATGGAGAGATGCTCTCGCTTCGTGCCGAACTCGTGCATGTGCCGCTGGGCGATGAGCGCGTAGAGCCCGCTGAACGTCGTGCCGGCGAGGCGCTCGTACTCCGTGTCCCCGGAGACCCCGAGCCAGTACTTCGTCTTCAGGTTCGACACGTCCGTCATCTTCTCGACCCCGCCCGCGAGGACGACCTCGTGCGTCCCGGAGAGGACGTCCATCGCTGCGGTCGCGAGCGCATACCCGCCGGAGGCGCACGCGTTCTCGATCCGCATCGTCGGGATGTACGCGAGCCCGGCATACTCGGACACGAGGGCGGACATGTTCCCGAGCTGGAAGCCGCCGCAGCCCAGGTTGCCGATGTACGCGGCCTCGATCCGCTTCGGATCGTAGTTCCGGTCCACGCTGGCGGCCATGTCCTTGTAGGCCTCCAGGAAGAGTTCCTTGATGCCTTTCTCCGGGAACTCGCCGTAGCGACTTTGCCCCGCTCCCACGATCGCGACGTTCCTCATGGACGGCCCCCGCCGACGAGACTCCGAACTGGACGGTACCGCAGCGATGCCGGTGTCGCGAATATAACCTTTGGCCCCTTCGAGTCCTTACTTGACCGCACGGGCAGAATATACGAAATATCTACGGACCTCGGCGCCCCTGTGCGACCGCGATGCCCTGCGAGTACCTGTGCCCGGAGAGCCACGACCATGCGGGCCTCCGCGACTGCTGCCACACGTGCACGTACTTCCTCCAGGAGCGGTGCGTCGCGCCGCGGGGCTTCTCGTTCTACCCGCGGGTGATGTGGCGGATCTACCGCGAGGCGTGAAGCGCGGCTTCAAGCCGGCTCCGCGCATGCCCAGGGCCCGTGCCCGTCGTCTCCGGACCTGCGAGCGCCCGCCGGTTCTTCGACCGGCTGGCACCGGCGTACGATCGGATCAACGCGCGCGTCTACAAGCCGGAATGGCGGGAGAAGGTCCGTGCCGCGATCCGCGGGGAGCGCGTCCTCGACGTGGGCGTGGGCACCGGCTTCACGACGAACCACCTCGACGGCGCGGTGGGGATCGACCTCTCCCGCGAGATGCTGCGTCGGGCGGCCTACCGCGGGCAGCTCCTCCGCGCGGACTTCCTGAGGCCGCCGTTCCGGGAGGGACGCTTCGACACGATCGTCTTCGCGGGGTCCTTCTACTACCTGGGGGACCCGGACCGGGGCTTCCGGATCGCGGCCGGCCTGCTGCGGCCCGGAGGCGCGGTGATCCTTTTGTCCCCGGCGTCGAGGGCCTTCGCGCCGTTCGTCCCCGTGTACCCCCGGGCCACGTACGAGGCCGGGATGGCCCGTGCCGGGCTGGTCCTGGACCGCTACGAGCGGCTGAACTGGGCCGCGTGCCTGATCATCGGGAGGAAGCCGTAGTGCCCTCCTTCTTGTGGAGGGGGCAGGGGCGGCCCGCCTTGCAGAAGCGGCACTTCTCCGGCTTCGTCACGGGGAGGGGCTTGATCATCCGACCGTACTTGCGCCGCGGCATGGGCCTCAGATGGCCTCGACGAGCGGCATCTCCGCCTGGACCTGCTTGATCATCTCTGCGACCTCCTCGAAGGTGGCGAGGTGCTTCTCGACGTCCTCCTTCGTGTGGAGCACGGAGCAGGTCCACTGCTCGTCGGGTCCGGTCGCGCTCGGGATCACGCCGCGGTTGAGCATCGCGGTGTTGTAGCCCCACCACCGACCGACGTCCACGTCCTGGAACGACCGCCAGTCCGTCACCGGCGCATGGGTGAAGTGGACCGTGCCCGAGATGCCCTTGTACTGGACCTTCATGAAGAGCCGATGGTCGGCGATCATGTCGATGTAGCCCCTCGCGAGGGAGTCGCCGATCTTCGCGGCGTGGGCCATCGCCGGGCGGGTCAGGATCTTCGTCATCGTGACGAGGCCCGCGGTGATGCTGACGGGATTCGCGTTGAAGGTGCCTGCGTGGGCGATCCGGCCGGGGATCGTCTGGTCCATGATCTCCGCCTTCCCGCCGACCGCGCTGAGCGGGTAGCCGCCCCCGATCGCCTTCCCGAAGACCTTCACGTCCGGGGCGACGCCGAAGGCCTCCTCCGCGCCGCCGTACCACTTGCCGCACGTCTTGACCTCGTCGTAGATGAGCACCGCCCCCGTCTCGTCGGCCAGGCGGCGCAGGCCCTCGAGGAACCCCGGCTTCGGGAGCACGAAGCCCATGTTCATCGGGATGGGCTCGAGGATGATCCCCGCGAGGTCCGCCGCGTTCTCCCGGGCGATCGCTTCTGTGGACTCGAGGTCGTTGAAGGGCGCGACGACCGTGTTCTCCGTGAGCTGGGGCACGAGTCCCTTCGACGAGGGCACGGGGTTCGGCCGTCGCGCGTCGCCCGCGCGGTCGCGGCTCGGCTTGATCGACACCATGAGGGTGTCGTGGGAGCCGTGGTAGCAGCCCTCGAACTTGAGGATCTTCGTGTGGCCGGTGACGCCGCGGGCCAGCCGGACCGAGAACAGGGTCGCGTCGAGGCCCGTGTTGGAGAACTTGATCGCGTCGATCGCGAAACGCCGGCACATGTGCTCCGCGAGGGGCGCCGCCTCGTCCCCCTCGAACCCGAAGATCGTGCCGTTCGCCACGCGGTCCCGCATCGCCTGGGTGAGGACCGGATGGCTATGCCCCGCGACGAGGGCCCCGAAGGCCATGTTGAAGTCCAGGTACTCGTTGCCGTCGACGTCCCAGATCCGCGTGCCCTTGGCCCGATGCACGTACAGCGGGTACGGATCGATCAGGCGGTAGTTGCTGTTCACCCCGAACGGGATGTGCTTCTTCGCCGCCTCGAAGGCTTTCGCGGACTTCTTCGTGCGCACCTTGAACGCCTCGAGTTCTTCCTTCACCGTGTGCATGGTATCGGATGCGCGAGCGATGGGCGGCAAACTATAAAACGAATCGGTGCCGACCCTACGTACGACCGCGGATCGGACGTGAAATCGCATCCAGGAAGGCGGCGACGGACAACGCACGCGGCCCGGAGGTGGGGCGGGCCAAGCGGGGACTTTAATGCCCCGGGACGGTTCCCGCACCCGATGGCCTTCGACGTCGTCGTGCGGCACGGACGGGTGCTCGACGGGACGGGGATGCCCTGGACGGTGGCGGACCTCGGGATCCGCAAGGGCCGCATTGCGAAGATGGGCCGGATTGGCCGGGCGGCCGCGGGGCTCGTGATCGAAGCGTCGGGGAAGTATGTGGCCCCGGGCTTCATCGACATCCACACCCACAGCGACGTCGGCATCCTCGTCGAGCCGACCTGCGAGGCGGCCGTGCGTCAGGGCGTGACCACCCAGGTCATCGGCAACTGCGGGGACTCGCCCGCGCCGATCAGCGAGGACTACCGCGACCTGGCCGTGCGCCGCTTCCTGTACTATGCGAAGGCGACGGAATGGACGTGGTCCACGTACGCCCAGTACCTGGACTACGTCGATGGGCAAGGCGTCGGGATCAACATCGCCTCCCTCGTCGGGCACAGCTCCGTGCGCCTCGCGACGATGGGCTTCGAGGAGCGCGCGCCGACGCGGACCGAGCTGCGGCGGATGAAGGGCTACGTGGACGAGGCGATGCGCGCGGGGGCCTTCGGACTGAGCTCCGGCCTCGTGTACCCGCCCGGATGCTTCGCGGCCACGGAGGAGGTCGCCGAGCTTGCGAAGGTTGCGGCCCGCCGCGGAGGGTTCTACGCATCCCACATCCGCGGGGAGCGGGAGACGATCGTGGACGCGGTGCGGGAATGCATCGAGATCGGCGAGCGGGCGGGCTGCCCGGTCCAGATCAGCCACAACTGCCCGAAGTACGGGGGGTGGGGGAAGTCGAAGGAGATCTGGGGCCTATGGGAGGCCGCGCGGGCCCGCGGCGTTGACGTCACCGTGGACAACGACACCCACACGGACTTCGGTCCGACCCTGAGCCACGCCCTCCCACAGTGGACGCAGAAGCTCACGACGGACGAGCTGATCGCGATGCTGAGCGACCCGGGCAAGCGGGAGGAGCTCAAGCGCGAGACGATCGAGGACAGGCGGCCCGCCGCAGGCTACGCGGGACTGCTCGTCCACGAGGCCTGGGACCGCGTCTTCCTCCTGCGGTGCCCCCACGACCCGTCCAAGGAGGGCCTCACGATCGCGCAGCTCGCGGCGAAGCGGGGGGTCGACCCGTGGACCGCGTACTTCGACACGATCGTGGAGGAACGGGACGAGGCCGTCGGGCTCTTCGACTACATCGACATCGAGGAGGTCAAGGCGACCCTGCGGCATCCGCTCGTGATGATCTGCTCCGACGGCTGGATCCTCGCGAAGGACGTGCGGACATCCCCCGCGCCGCCGTACGTGCCGTGCACCTACGGCGAGTACCCGGGGGTCCTCGAGCGCTTCGTGGTCCAGGAGCCCGTCCTCCGCCTCGAGGAGGCCGTCCACAAGATGACCGGGATGCCCGCCGCGAGGCTGGGGTTCCAGGATCGCGGCCTGATCCGGGAGGGCTTCGCCGCGGATCTCGTCGTCTTCGACCTGCCGCGGGTGCGGGACCGCGCGACGAACCTCTGGCCCCACACGTTCCCCTTCGAGCACTACCCCCACGAGTTCCCCGAGGGCATCGACTGGGTCCTCGTGAACGGCCAAGTCGCGGTCCGGGAGGGGGAGCCCACGGGAGCCCTCGCCGGGCGGGTGCTTCGCCACGGGCGGAGGGCGCCACCCATCTCAGCCGTGATAACGAAGGCGGAGTCTTGATAGCCGCCCTCGGGCGAATCGGTCCTGCTTGGAGCTAACGGGCGTTCTCAAGGCGAAGATCTGCCTCGTCGGCGAAGCCGCGGTCGGGAAGACCTCCCTCGTCCGCCGCTACGTGGAGGACTCCTTCGACGACCGGTACATCTCGACCCTGGGAAGCAAGGTGAGCCTGAAGAAGGTCTGGCTCACCTCGAAGCGTGACTCTTCGAAGAGCCTGGAGCTCCAGATGTCGATCTGGGACCTCATCGGCGAGCGGTCGTACCTCGACACGCTCCACCAGGAGTACCTGAAAGGCGCGCAGGGCTTGATCGCCGTCTGCGACGTCACGCGGTACTCGACCTTCGAGGCCCTCGACCAGTGGATCTCCGCGGCATTCAAGATCGCCGGCCAGGTGCCCCTGGCCATCGTCGTCAACAAGACGGACCTGAAGGACCAGGTCATGTGCCTCTACGACGAACACGAGCCCCAGGAGAAGGCGGAGCGGTACGGGGGCTTCGCCCTCTGGACGAGCGCGAAGACGGGCGACAACGTGAACCCGATCTTCGGGCAGCTGTCCCTCGGGATCGTCCGGCGGATCGCGTCGCCGGATCTGGACTAGGGGGCCGGCTCCCGCCCGCGGTTGATCACCGGGTTCGACATGAGGAAGGCATTCGGGACGAAGACCCGGGAGCCGTCCTTTGTCACGAGGACCATCGCCCGCGTCCGCATGCGGATGACACGCCCCTCGATGCCGCCGACGGAGATCTGGTCGCCGATCCGCACCGTGCCATCCGCCTGGATCAGGAAGCCCGCGACGAGGTTGTTGATCAGGGTGCTCAGGGCGAAGGAGATGGCGATGCTCACCGCGCCGAGGCCGATGATCACGGAGGAGACGTCGATGTCCAGGGTCGCCCCGATCGCGAGGATGCCGACGAGGTAGACCATCGCCCGGAGGATCCGGCTCACGTTCCTCGCGGAGCGCTCGGAATCCGTCTTCGCGAACCGGCTGAACAGCCGCCTAAGGAGGCGCGCGACCGCGAACGTGGCGACGGCGATCACGAGGGCCTGGACCGCGACGAGCAGGGAGGCCGCGTCGATCTCGACCCCGAAGAGGACGACCATGGGCCCTCCGGAAACGGGCAACGGCTTGAACCCTGCGGTTCGGAGCGAGGCGGAAGGGTCGCCTCGCGCCAGGTTTAAACCCGACGCGACCGTCCGGGGGATCATGGCGAAGCCCGTGGAGCCCGAAGACCTCACCGCGTACGCATTCCTCTCCGAACCGAGCCTCTCCCCGGACGGCCGGTGGGCGGCCCTGTCCGTCCACCGCGCGCTCCTAGACAAGGACGAGTACGAGGGCAACCTATGGCTCGTCCCCCTCGAGGACGGGGCCCCGCGGCAGCTCACGACCGCGGGGAAGGACTCCGGCCCGAAGGTCTCCCCCGACGGACGACGCATCCTCTTCACCTCCCGGCGGGAGATGGGGAAGGACGACAAGGGGAACGCGCTGTACGTGATCCCTGTGGACGGCGGCGAGGCCCGGCTCGTCCTCCGACGGAAGGAAGGGATCGAGGCCGCCGCGTGGCACCCGGACGGGACGCGCGCCCTGTTCCTCTCCAACGCGGGCGAGCTGCAGGAGGACGTCATGACGATCCGGCGGGTGAACTTCTGGTTCAACGACAAGGGCTTCATCCACTCCGTCCGGCACCACGTCTTCCTCGTCGACCTGGAGAAGGGGGAGGCGACGCAAGCCACGAGCGGGGAGCTCGACGTGGACAAGGCCGTCTTCTCCCACGACGGCACGAAGATCGCCTACGTGGCCACGACGGACGACCTCCGCCCGTACCTGGCGGACGTCTTCGTGCTGGACCTGGCCTCCGGGCGGGCGACGAAGCTCACAGAAACGGACATGGAAATCAGCTCGGCGGTCTGGAGCCCGGACGACCGCAAGCTACTCTTCATGGGGAACGACATGCCCCGCGGCCTATCCTCCCACGACCACCTCTGGCTCGTCGACGCCGCCGGAGGGAAGCCGGAGCGGCTCGAGTCGATCGACCGGGGCAAGGGCAACGGCCTGAACAGCGACGTGCGCATGGGTGGGGTGAACGGGGACCCGGAGTGGGTGGGGGACCACGTCTACTTCGTCGTGGCGGAGGGCGCGAGCGTCCACATCCACCGGATCCACGTCGGCACGCGGAAGACGGAACGGATCGTCGGCGGGGAGGTGAGCGTGGAGGCCTTCGCGGTCTTCCCGGACAAGGTCGTGTACACGGCGATGGAGGCCGTGCATCCGGCGGAGCTCTATGTCCACGAGGCGAAGACGCGGAAGGTGACCGCCTTCAACGAGAGGGTCGGGGAGGCCCTGGAGCTGCGCACGCCGGAAGGGTTCACCTTCAAGGCCAGCGACGGGGAGACGATCGAAGGTTGGATCCTGAAGCCCGCAACGAAGGGGAAGGTCCCGGTCCTCCTCTACGTGCACGGCGGGCCGAAGACCGCCTTCGGGAACGGCTACATGCACGAGTTCCAGGTCTTCGCCGCGAAGGGCTACGCGGTTCTCTACACGAACCCGCGCGGTAGCGACGGCTACTCGGAGGCCTTCGCGGACATCCGCGGGCGCTACGGCGAGCGGGATTACCAGGACCTCATGGAGGCCGTGGACGTTGCGCTCGCCCGGGATCCCTCCCTCGACGGCACCCGCCTCGCCGTCGCCGGCGGCTCCTACGGCGGCTTCATGACAGACTGGGTGATCACGCAGACGGACCGCTTCAAGGCCGCGGTCACGGACCGCTCAATCTCGAGCTGGTGGACCTTCTGGGGGACGAGCGACATCGGCCCCTACTTCGAGAAGGACCAGATCGGAGCGGACCCGTGGGAGAAAGAGGAGCTCGTCCTCGCGAAGTCCCCGATCCGCTACGTGAAGAACGTGACCACGCCCCTCATGCTCGTCCACTCCCTCGAGGACTACCGATGCTGGATGGTCGAGGCGGTCCAGTTCTTCACCGCGCTGAAGGTCCACGGGAAGGAGGCGGAGATGGTCCTCTTCCCAAAGGAGAACCACGAGCTGTCCCGAGGGGGGAAGCCCAAGCATCGCGTCCTGCGCCTCCAGGCGTACCTGCGCTGGTTCGACACGCACCTCACGTGATCCGGAATCCAGCGGGGACGCCGGCCGCCGGGGCGTCAGTGCGGGAGGAACTCGAGAACCGTCAGGCTGACGGAACCGAAGCTCCGCTCCGTGGAGACGAGCCTGGGCTGGAACCGCGGGCCGATGGCTCCCGCCAGCATGAACAGGGGACCGAGGTCCCCCTCAGGGGCCACGAGAGCCCATTTCTCGGGATCGAAGTCCGCAAGCTCCGCGAAGCGACCCGCGAGGACGAGGTCGATGATCTCCTTCTCGACCCGCTCCGCCTCGGGCCAGGGTTCCTCGGAGGAAAGGTCGAGCCGATCGAGACGATGCGTCATCGAGCCCGTGCTCACGAACGCGAAGCGCTTGGGCGTCTTCGACGCGGCGGCGCCGATCGCCTCGCCCCATGCGAGATGCTCCTCCAGCGGGAGGCCCGCGATCGACATCGGGACCACGGGGGTCCGTGCATCCGGTGCGACATGCAGGAGGGTCGCCCACGCGCCATGGTCGAGACCCCATTCCTCCGTCGCGTCGACGGGCAGGTGGCGGAGCCGACCCTCCGCGACGATCGCCCGCGCGAGGTCCGGGTCCCCGAGAGGGACGTACCGAACCTCGTAGAGGGAGCGGGGGAATCCGGAGAAATCGTAGATCTGCCGAGGGCGCACGCCCGCGTGCACCCGAAACCCGTCCCCGGAGGCCCAATGGGGCGACGCGACGAGGATCACGTCAGGTCGCGCTCGGCCCGGGACGTCGAGCGCGCGCAGGGCCTTCACGGTCGACTCGCCCGCCCCGCCGAACACCTCGGGTGCGATCAGGTTCGGCGCGTTGGGGGCGTACAGCCCGTAAACGAGGCTCATGGCGTGTGCTTCTCGACGGCCTCGATGTTCAGGCTGACCTTAATCTTGTCCCCGACGAGGACGCCCCCGGTGTCGAGGACCTGATTCCACGTCATCCCGAAGTCCTTCCGGTACAAGGTCGTCTCCGCGGAGAACCCGCGTCGCCGGTTGCCCCAGGGATCGCGGATTTCTCCGAGGTAGGATACGGCGAGGATCACGGGACGCGTCACGCCGCGGATCGTCAGCTCCCCGTGCATCCGGCCCGAGTCCCCGCCGAGGTCCTCAATCTTCGTGCTGCGGAAGACGAGCTTCGGATGATTCGCCACGTCGAAGAAGTCCGCGGAGCGGAGGTGGTTGTCCCGGTCCGCCACCCCCGTGTCGATGCTCGCTGCGTCAATCTCCGCCTCCACCCGGGAGTTCTCGATCGCGGCCTCGTCCCGCGTGACGGAACCTCTGAGCGACTTGAACCGGCCCGTCACCGTGGAGATCATGAGGTGCCTGACGGACAACTCCACGGAGGAGTGCGCGGGATCGAATTCCCATGTGCTAGGTTGCGTTCTCTTCTCATTCGCCTGCGTTTGCGTCGTAACGGACATGGCGATCACCGCCAACCACTATGCATCCGATAGTGAAATACTATCCAGTTCGTAGTATAGTAGTGCCTCCGAGTCCGAGGAGCCGCTCCAATACTTCGTAGTGGCAAGTATTTATACTCCGAATTCGATAGTGATGTCGATGGCGACCCCGGATGCGCCCACAGGTGGATCGAGGCGGAGGAACTCCGTCCGCCGGATTCCGCACCACAGACCCCAGACCGGAGGCTGCGCGGTCACGGAACTTTTCCGGACGCTGGGGAAGGCCCACATGCTCAACATCCTCTACATCTTCACTACGGAGCCCGGGCCCCACCGTTTCGTCGATATCCAGCATCGCCTCTCCCTCTCCCCGAACACGCTTGCGGAGCGCCTGAAGGACCTCGTGAACGCGGGGCTGCTCACGCGCACGGTCTACAACGAAATCCCGCCGCGCGTGGACTACGAGGCCACGCCGAAGGCCCACGAGCTCTCTCCCGTCTTCGACACCCTGAACCGCTGGGCGACGCGCAACGACCTCAAGCCCCAGATCCCGGCGATCCAAGTAACCGCGTGAAGCACGCGCAGGGCACGACGCTCCTCGAGCCGCGGCGAAGAGAGATGGGCTCGACCGGATTCGAACCGGTGACCTTCACCGTGTCAGGGTGACGTCATAACCACTAGACCACGAGCCCGGCTTCGCGGCCTAACCGCTGATTCCGCATAAGTCTTTCCCAGCCGCAGACAGCAAACGGACGTGACCGCAATCGATATGAGGCGGTTCGGGAGTGAGCGCTCCCGCGCGAGGCGTTTTCCATGGCGTCGATCGACAACTTCGAATTCGCCCACCAGCACCGGAGCGAGGTCGCGTGGATGTCCCAGAACACGAACACCCTGCCGATGCATCCCGCGATCTTGGACGCGATCCGGAAGAGCGTCGAGGACCGCGAGTTCAACAACTATCCCTTCAAGCGAGGCGTCTTCGGCCTGCCCGAGGCGATCTTCGACGACCTCGGCCTCGACGGCCTGGACCTCGTCCTCACGAACGGCGGGATTGAGGGCGAGTACATCGCGACGCGCGCGCTCTTGAGGGCGGGGGACGAGGTCGTGTCCACGGACCCGGCGTTCCTGCCCATCCACGCACAGATCGAAATGTGCGGCGCGAAGCCCGTGGCCGTGGACATCTACCGCAAGCCCTACGTCCTCACGCCAGAGTGGGCAAACGAGGCCGTCACCCCAGCGACGAAGGCAATCTTCCTCATCGACCCGGACAACCCCATGGGCTCCGGCTACACGCGCTCCCAGGTGAAGGGGATCGCGGAGGTGGCGCGGGACCACGGCCTCGTGCTCATCGACGACATCACCTACCGCGACTTCAACCCGGAACACGTCCTTGCGTCCGAGTTCTACCCGGAGAAGACCCTCCTGTCGTACTCCTTCAGCAAGGCGCCCGGCCTCGCAGGCATGCGGGTCGGCGCGATCCTCGGGCCGGCGGAGATCCTGAAGCAGGTGAAGAAGTTCGACACGAACCCCCTCGGGGTGAACGTGGTCGCGCAGCGCGCGGCCCTCGCCGCACTCCGGACGAAGCAGGAATGGTTGCCCGGCGTCCGCACGGCGTGCGAGACGAACCAGAAGACGATCAAGGCCGCGGTGGACCGCGTCGACGGAGCCTCCATGCCCGTGTACCCGTCCAAGGCGAACATGTTCGTGATCGACCTGGGCGCCACGGGTGTGAACCCGGAAGCCGTCGAGGAGAGGCTCCTCCACGACTACCTCGTGCACGGCCGCGCGGGCTCCTACCTGTCGAAGCTCAACGGCGGGAAGTTCTTCCGCGTCTCCTTCACTGTGCCGGATAAGGACGCGAAGCGCTTCGCGGACGCCTTCCCTGCGGTCGTGGAGAAGCTGCGGGCGTAGGCCCCGTACCGAAGGCTGCCGGAAAAGCCTTCAAGTCATCGGAGAGCGGTCTCCCCGGCGGCATCGCCATGCACGTCATCGTATGGGCCTTCGAGGTGAAGCGCGGCTGCGGGCGCGAGTTCGAGAAGCTCTACGGCCCCCGTGGGGAATGGACGAGGCTCTTCGCGAAGCATCCGGGCTACGTGGGCACGGAGCTGCTCCGCGACGCGAACCGCGCCGCGCGGTATCTCACGATCGATCGCTGGGGCTCCCGCGAGGCATACGACGCGTTCAAGAAACGGTCTCGCGCGGAGTATGAGGGGCTGAACGCCCGCGGCGAAGCGCTGACGAGGACGGAGAGACGCGTCGGCCGCTTCGAGACCCCGGCGTGACGGGGGACCGTGCAAGGCCTTCGTCTTGGGTCCCCCGCGAGTTATCCTTGTCCAAGGATAACGGCCCTACGGCGGCGAGCGGTTCTCGATGGCCCTCCCGTCACGGTCCCGCGAAAAGCAGATAGCGTCCGCGCGCCTTCCCCGGGCAATCCCTCAGGGGAGGATAGGTTGCCGAAGGCGGAGTATCTCAACTACATCGGTGGGGAGTGGGTCGAGGCCGAGAAGGGCGAGACGTATGCGGTGATCAATCCCGCGAACGGACAGAAGTTCGCCGCGGTGCCCAAGGGCGGCGAGGCGGACGCGAAGGCCGCCATCGACGCGGCTCGGGAGGCCTTCGACAAGGGCCGATGGCCGCAGATGACGCCGTCCGATCGGGCCGCGGCGCTGTTCAAGCTCGCGGCCCTCATCGAGGCCGACATGGACCGCCTTGCGATCCTGGAGTCCAAGAACCAGGGGAAGACGATCAAACAGGCGCGGGACGCCGACCTGCCGTTCTCCGTGGACAACCTGCGGTTCATGGCGGGGGCCGCCCGCACGCTCGCGGGCTCGGCGTCCATGGACTACGCCTACGGCGCCACGAGCATCCTCCGACGCGAACCCGTCGGCGTCGTGGGTTCGATCACGCCGTGGAACTATCCCTTCATGATGGCGATCTGGAAGCTCGCCCCCGCTCTCGCCGCGGGCAACACGGCGGTCCTCAAGCCCGCATCCCTCACCCCGCTCACCTCGATCGAGCTCGGCAAGCTCGTGGAGAAGGCGGGCCTCCCCAAGGGCACGGTGAACGTGATCACCGGACCTGGCTCCGTCCTCGGGAACGCGATCGCCTCCTCGGACAAGGTGGACATGGTCTCCCTCACGGGCGACACGAGCACGGGCAAGGAGATCATGCGCGCGGGCGCGAGCAACGTGAAGAAGCTCCACCTCGAGCTCGGCGGCAAGGCCCCCTTCATCGTCTTCGACGACGCGAACCTCCCGGCCGCCGTCGAGGGAGCCGTGGCCGCATCCATGGTCAACGGAGGCCAGGACTGCACCCAGGCGGCGCGGTTCCTCGTCCAGGAGAAGGCCTACAAGGGCTTCGTGAAGAAGTTCGCGGAGCGCCTCAAGGCGGTCCGCATGGGAGACCCGCTCGAGCGGTCCACGGACCTCGGACCCCTCGTGAGCGAGAGGCAGCGGGAGAAGGTCGAGCAGTACGCCACCCTCGCATCGAAGGAAGGCGCGAAGCTCGAGATCGGCGGCGAGCGGCCGAAGGCGAAGCCGTTCGACAAGGGCTGGTACTACCCGCCCACGCTCTTCTCCGACGCAACGTTCGACATGCGCGTCTCCTGCGAGGAGGTCTTCGGGCCCCTCGTGACCGCGATGTCCTTCAAGACCGAGGCCGATGCGATCGAGATCGCGAACTCCGTGGTGTTCGGCCTGTACTCCAGCGTGTGGACGAAGGACGTCCAGCGCGCGTTCCGCGTCGCGAACGCGATGCGCTTCGGGGCCGCGGAGATCAACGAGCACCTGCCCCTCGTGAGCGAGATGCCCCACGGAGGGTACAAGCAGAGCGGCTTCGGGAAGGACCTCTCGATCTACTCCCTCGAGGAGTACACGAACATCAAGCACATCTACGTCGACCTGACGGACGCCACGCGGAAGCCGTGGCACTACCTGACGTTCGGGGACCCGGCGTAGGTTCCTGGACGTGTCCGCGGATTCGTCGGCCGGGTCGGCGCCGGGGCCCGATCGCGCCGTCGAACCGGCTCCGGGGCTCGCCGCTCACCTAGGGCAACACCGTCAGGGCGAGCCGTGCCGTCCCGTTCGCGTACCCGAGCTTCGAGGCACTGATCGTGATTAGCACACCGGTCGGGCCGGGCACGGATGCCGGAGCGGTGTACGTGAACGTGTAGACGCCGTTCAGCTGATCCACGGCGAGCGAGACGGTCCCCGGACCGACGCGGAGCACGGCGAGCGTGGCGCCCGACACCACGTACCCTTCGATCGTGTAGGCGTACACCGTGATCGCGAGGCTCTGGCCCGCGCTGACGGAGGTCGCCGGGGACCGCACGAGGAGGAAGAGCTGCGTCGGATCCGTCGGCCTCGTCTTGTTCGGATCGACGAGGATCACGACGCGGCCAGAGGTGTCGAGGTATCCCGGAGCCCTGGCGACCACGTTGATCGGGGCGAAGGTCTGGCGGGTGACGGTCGCCGCGGTCCAGTTGAACTCATAGTTGCCTGTGCCGAGATTGCGGACGGAGCCGAACGCGCCGCCGAGCGGCGAGGACGGGGTCAGGGTCGCGCCGGTGACCGGAGTCGATCCGCTCACGAGGGCCGCACGGATCGTCGCGATTTCCTGCGACATCATCTCGAGCCGGTTCGACGTCAGGGTCAGGGACATCGCCTGGGGCTCCAGGACGAAGACCGAGATGGACTGCTGCGCCTGACCTCCCACCTTGCCGTCGTTCACGGTCAACGTGATCGTAAAGGCGTCTGCGAGCTGATAGACATGCATCCCGCCGATGGATCCGCCGCCTGCGGGCGTCGTGCCCGTCGTCGCGGCACTCCCGTCGCCCCAATCAATCGCGTAGGACAGGACGTCCCCGTCCGCGTCCGAGGCGGTCGCGGAGAAGGTCATCGGCTGTCCCACCACGACGGGCGAGGGCGAGACGGAGAGCCCGCTCACGCTCGGCGGAGCGTTCGTACTCGATACGGTCCACGTCCCGAACATCGTCCCCGGATGGATCGTACAGAGGTAACGGAACGAGCCCGCCGTCGCGGCGGTGAAGGTGATCGAGGTGGTCGAGGTGAAGATCCCCGAGAGAGGTTCGCCCGCGCTCGCGAACCCGTCCCCGTTGTAGTCGATGAGGAACCGGTGGGAGAGCCCGTCCGTGGACGTCAGAGAGACCGTCACGACGTCGTTCTGGTTCACGACGATCGTGGGCCCCGGGATCGTCTCCGTGGTCCGCGTGAGGCCCCAACCGCTCCCGAGGGACCCGAAGAGGGAGACGCTGACGGTGGCCCCCCGCGACCCGACGATCCCGGCGTAAACCATGCCGACGAGGAGCATGACCCCGAGCACCGCGATGACGGCCTTCTCCACGTGTCCGACCCTACTAGTGCGATAGTAATCCCCGACATGAAGCTTTTCCCGAGTCCGTGCGGACGAAGGTCGGCGATCCCGCGGGATCTCAGCGCCGCTTTCCGGGCATCGGGGATCGGGTCGAGGGTTCGATCACCCTCACCGACCGCTGCAGCGGGAGGTCGCGCGCGGCCCACTCCTTGAAGACGCGGGCGGGGTCCAGGGTCTCCGGCGGATGCACCCCCGGTCCGGGCGTGGCCTTCTCCCCGATCAGGACGACCCCGATCGCCGCGCCGACCGCGCTGAGATACTGGACAGCGGTCGTGGACCGCCGCCGGTTCGCCTCGTGGTGCGTCAGGACGATGTCCCGTCGCTGCACGACGCGGGACGATCCAGACATCCCCTCGACCTCGACGCTGACCGCCTCGGCGCCTTCCAGGGACACGAGGATCGCGGAGGGCTCGGGGAACACGGAGAGGAACACCTTCCGGAAGGGGACGCGCTGGCCGCCGAGGCGGATCGTCCGGTCCTCCCGGAACAGTCCGAGGCGTTCGAGGGACAGGATCGCGTGGGCCAGGCTCGGGCTGAGCCCGTACTTGAAGTCGATCCGCCCGACGGGCTTTCCGAGGAACCTCGGGAGGGTCTTCACCTCCTCGTGGGAGGCGAGGAACGTCCGCTGGCTGCCGACGGGCGGGGGAAAGTCGAAGGCCTCCTCTTCGGCCATCGGCTCCCGCTCCTCGAGGCGGCCGTCGATCCAGACGGTCGGGCGGACGAGGAAATCGTCCAGGAAGGCCTCCCTCGAGTAGAGGGGGAAGTTCTCGAACCCGGGGAGCTTCGCCGTGCTGCAGCTGCGGATGCGGATCGCGTCGATCCGGTCAAGGGCCTCCGAGGCCTCCCGGGCGAGGACGTTCGTCATTCCGGGGTCCAGGCCCATGGACAGGAGCGCCGTCACCCCGGCGGAGCGGAAGGCGTCATCGAGCTCGAGCTGCTCGAAGATGCCGAGGGGGCCGCCAGGCCGCGACGGTCCCGCCGCCGAGGTGTCCAGATAGCCCACGCCGGCGTCGAGGCAGGCTCTCATGATCGTGAGGTTGTACTTCGGCAAGGTCGCGTTCACGGCGACATCGAACCCCCGCAGCGTGCGGGTGAGGAGGTCCACGTTCTCCACGTTCACGGCATGGGCCTGGATCGGCACGCGCTCCCGGAGCCCCGCCAGGACGCGGGCGCGGTCCCCGACGCGATCGAGGACCATCAGCCCCGTCACGCGGGGATCCGCGCGGAGCTCGGAGACGAGGGTGCGTCCGAGGCCTCCTGCGCCGAGGATGGCGACGCGCATTCCCCGGATGCACGAGAGGGCGGGGGCTTAGTTCTTTCGCGCTGAATGACGGCCCGTGCGAAGGAAGGCCTCACCCTTCAAAGGCGGCGCGAGCCCAACGGAGAATCGCCTGCGCGGTGGCGTGGGGATCCTCCCACATGGGCATGTGCCCGGCGGCGGGCAGGATCTCCCGGACGACCGCCCTCGACGCCTTCGGGCTCGCCGCCTCGCGCTCCGGGATCAGCTGGTCCTCCCTCCCGTGGACGACGAGGACGGGACCCAGGTAGGACTCGAGGACCTCGGTGCGGTTCGGGCGGGCGGCCATCGCCGCGAGACCGGCGATGATGCCCTCCGGACGGGTCCGCTCGAGGATCCGCGTCGCACGGTCGACGAGGGGTTGCGGGGCGGACGGGGCGAGGAGCTTCCGGGCCAGGTCCGGCAGGAGCGCCCGGCTCCCCTGCGTCCGTACCTTGTCGATCGTCTCGTGGCGGCCCTTGCGTGCTGCCTCGGAGTCCGCGATCGTCCGCGAGGAGACGAGGCCGAGGCCCGCAAGGAGGTCCGGGTGGCGCTCCGCGAAGGCGAGGGCGACGTAGCCCCCGAAGCTGTGGCCCGCGAGGGCGACACGCCGGTCCCCGAAGTGCTGGAGGAAGGCGGCCACGTCATCGGCGTAGGCCTCGACCGTCGCGCGCCCTGCGTCTACGGGCGGGCTGCTCCCGAAACCGGGAAGGTCCGGGCAGAGCACGTGCAGCCCGCCGTCCGCAAGGTGTCGCACGACCTCCGACCAGATGGACGAATCGAGGGGCCAGCCATGGAGGAGCACGACCCGCGGTTCCCGGGTCGGTCCCGCCGAGGTGAAGGCGAGCACGCAGGAGGCAAGGCGACGGTCCCCCTTGACCTTTGAGTCGGAGAGGCTGAGGGATCATCAATCCCAGCGCAAGCCGTGGGACGGTGGAGAGGGGTGCGGACACCCGACGGAGGCTCTTCCAGCGCGGAGGCTGGCAACGGGCACAACGTCCTCGGCGGTGGGCCATGGCCCTCCATGCAAACGATTAACCGACGCGTCCTCGATACGGGGGCCGGGGAGGGTTGCTCACGTTCTGTAATCAATGTGGCGGTCGGATCGCGGACGGCTCGGTCTTCTGTAATCTGTGCGGCGCGAAGCAGGGCGTCGTCGTGCCCGCAGGGGTGGCGGCGGAGGCACCCGTTCCAGCCCCTGCGGGCCCCGGGTACCCGCCGGCACCGCCTTCGTATCCTGCCCAGGCAGTCCCAGCTCCGGCGCCCAGGCCCTACAACCCGGGTGCGCCGGTGCAATCCGTCGCGGCACCGCCGATGCCGCAGGACCTGAAGTGTACTTCGTGCGGCGCTGCGCTGAAACCTTCCGTGGGTGCCGCCCTCGCGGTGTGCGAATACTGCGGCGCGGTGACGACGATGGGAGCGGGCGGCGCGGCCGCGGTGTTCCAGAGACACTTCATGCTCGACAACCAGCTCTCGAACGAGTCCGCCACGGATGCCGGAGGGAAGTGGCTGAACAAGGGGATCTTCCGGAGGAAGGTCGCGGAGCGCTCCCAGCTGGGCCAGGTCACCCTCCGCTACGTGCCGTACTGGGTCGTGCCGACCTCGGCCGTTGCGGACTTCGAGGGGACGAAGAACGTGACGAAGACGGTTCAATCGGGCTCGCAGGTGGAGCAGCATATCGAGGCCGAACCGGTCAGCGGACGTATCCAGGTCCAGCAGGACATCCCGATCGTCGCGGTCCGCGGGTACACGAAATACCAGCCCGAGGAAGGCTTCGAGTTCGAGCTGGAGAACAAGACGGGTTTCGACAAGCGCCAAACGGGCGGGGTCGAGGTCCTCAGCGGCGACGTGCCCGAGCAGGAGGCGAAGGGGAAGGCCGAGGCGTTCGCTTACAAGCTCGCGGAGGAGGAGGCGGACGGGCGCGTCGACGACCTTGAGTCCATCCAGGTCTATCCGACCACCTACGACGGTGAACTGTTGCACGTGCCGGTATGGTTCATGGAGTACTCGCACAAGGGCAAGCCGATGTTCATCCTCATCGACGGCCACTCGGGCCAGGTGATCAACGGCGAACGGCCGATGTTCTCGCTGTGGTGACCCCCTTGTTCTGCCAGCATTGCGGCAAGCCGATCGCGGACGGGTCCGTGTTCTGCAACTACTGTGGAGGCCGCCAAGGAGCCGCTGGCCCGACCCCAGCGGCCCCCACCGTCCGGATGCTCATCGATGAGGTGCTGACCGACCGGAGCGAGATCGTCCAAGACCCGCGCTATGGTGAGTTTTCCGACGGGCAGGTCCTCCACATCCACGCGAAGGTGGAAAGCGGCGGGCCGTACGAGCTGTGGGTGGTCGATCCCGACGCGGAAGTCATCAAGGTCTTCCAAGGAATCGCAGTCGAGAACGCATTCGACTTCATTGCCCCCGGGGACGGCCAGCTCGGGTTCGATTTCCAGAGTGTCGGAGCACCTGGGACGGTCCGGTTGCAGGTCTACTAGCGAGCCGCGTCGGCACGTGCTCGTGACCAGGCCGCCGTTCGGGTCCGTGCCGCGGCGTAACCCGGAAAGAGAAGCTCCCTGCGGGATTCACTCGAATCCCTTTCCGGCTCATCCCTCGGCGGGTCGTCCCCATGAAAGGCCCTCCCTTGCTGTGATCCCGACGGAAGCCCATACGGCTGCCATCGCAGGCACCACGACACCTAGAAGAATCGTCATACGATCCACGGTCGTCAGGAGGCGCGTTATGGCCGCCAGGAGGAAGAGTGTGATCGGGCTGATCGCAAGGCCCGCCCATGCCCATGTCCTGTGCGCGATGAGCCCGAAGGCCGCAGACCCAGCGAGGGCGGCCAAGGTCGGCAGGCCGAGGAACCCCTGTCACGGTCGGCACCAATCGAAGCAGCCGCCGAAGTGAGAGATATTCAGGAAATAGACGGCGACGAGCGTCATGACGAGGATGAAGGCTATTCCGACGTAGGCGTTCCTCACCCACCGATCCAGCGCCCAGAGACTTCCGAAAATCAGGAGTGCCACAACGATCCCACCCTCGAGTTCCCCGGGTCGTGCCCACCTCGCGAATCCGGCGATCAGGGCGAGGATCCACGCGGTCTGCAACGAGGACCATCCGAGCAGAATCCACATCGCGACCCGTTGCCAACGCGAACCTTGAATCTGGGCCATCGGTGCGCTCCACAAACGGCCTAACCATCCTTACGTGCTGTGCCGGATGGCCTGCCCCATCCTCAAGCGCCAGTTCGCTCGAGGGGGGGACGCATGGCCTCACGCTCGCGAGGGTTCCCACGAGGAGTCTCCGGAGATTGGAGTCCTCCCGACGGGGAGCAGACGCACGTGAATCGTCTTCTTCGACAACCGTTGGCACGAGTGGCCCAGACCGAGAGGCATGCGGAGACGAGGCAGAGAGGAGAAATGTAGTAATGACGTTGGAACATATCCGAGGAGGGGGTCTGTAACTATGGAAACCAGTCAAGGGACAGGTGGCAAGGCCTGGAAGGAGTTTGTAAGAAGACACTCGAAAATCACACTCCTGATGGTCGGAGGGATCGCGGCAGCTGCTGTCGCGGCGCTTTTTGTGTTCCTATGGGTGGTCGCGAATGCGCAGGCGACTGGACTCGTCCCATCAGGGCTTGGTGAGTGGACTGTAGGCTTTGTTCTCACGTTCATACTGAATGCGATTCTGTGGGAACTCATCCTGGTGGCGAGCTGGGTGATCCCGATCGTGTTGGCAACGTATTTCCTATGGTACAAGAAGCTGCCAGACGTAGAACGGAGAGAGTATGAAGGGGGGCCCCGACGAAGTAGATCGGCAGGAGAGAACGGTGGCTTTTCGTTCTTCATTGGATTGGTGTGGCTGGTCATCGTCTGGATCGATGGTAAGTGGAACCTCGCCTTTCAAGATTGGACATTCAATGACTGGGTAAATTCGTGGATAGCAGCAGGTCTGGTGGTTTTACTGATTGCGGGCGTTCCCGCGACGATATACATAATCTGGTCCCTCAGAAGAAAAGGCTGATGAGGGGAGCTGTCACACTTGAAGGAACACTGAGATATGCTCAATGCGGAGGACCCAGCGCCACACGCCTGAGGTCGTTTTTCGGCCTCCGAGGCCTCCGGGCTGGGCCGGACTCGAATTGTGGCGGATCGTGGGGGGCGAACCCACATGGGTATGCTCCCGGCGGGTAGTCCTCCCCCCGGCATTAGCGAGGTAGCAGTTAGACAGTGCAAGCTCGCCTATTCGGTCCACGTGGACCAGCCGCACTCCTGGCACGCCAGAATCCAGTAGCGCTCCATTCTGTTGTGGTCGGTGTGCCCCGAGCCCCTCAAACGATCACTTCCGCACTGTGGGCACGCATTGATTCCAAAAGGGTCCTTTGCTTCCGGATCGTAAGTGACCTCATGATACTTCCTCACAATCGCACGGACGAAATCCATAGATGGCCTATGGCCGGCAATCGCGTACACGAGATCGCGGCGATCGTCCTCCTTTCCCCCTGCCCAAATCAGAAACTTGATGTCGGCCAGGAGTTCAGGGGGCTTGCTGTCATCGAGTAAGACCGGGAGAACTTTCGGCGAGCCTTCACGAATTGCTTTAGCAAGCGCAGCCGACAGTTCCTTCCGCACCCAGTTCGATTTCGCTGCGTTTTGAGACCACAGGATGACGAAATGAGAGCATCCCTGGAGTCCTGAATCGACTTGTTCGACAATTGAATCGCCAGCGGCGATTTCCCATTCGTCAAACCACACGCCTATGTTCTCTGCTGCGAGGAACAGGGCAATCTCGCGGGCGGACTCGCGATCCGCCTTGTTGTGACTAATGAAGACTAGCATGGAATACACCGACTTGAGTATGGTTTTGGGCCTCGGGAGAGATGTGTCGGCGGAGGGTTGAACCTGTCGGGGAACGGGCGCGTTATCGGAAGCACCGCTCCCTGACCGCCTCGGAGGCCTCCCGCCGCAGTCGCAGATTGCATTCGGTACTCGGGAATAACGCTGAGAGGGATGAGCAGACTTCCGGACCACCGAATTGTTGACCACGCCCGAGAGGTACGATCCGAAAAGTTGAGGTGAATCCCACCGGGAGCACTCCTGCGTGGTTCTGGTCCACCGGCCGACATGGATGCCTCGATCCGCCCCCCTCCCCCCGGCCACCTTCGGTCAAACGTTGCGAGAACGCCCCTGGAGCAGTAGGAGTCCAAGCCCCACCGTGGCAGCGATCCATGCGGCCCCGACAACCAGGAGAACGAGCGTTCGTTCAGGTTCGGCATAAAGGGGGCCTTTTGGGCTGAGAGCGGCCACGATCCCAAGGATCCGGATGCGTCAGGCCGATCATCAGGATCGCCGAACCGACGGCCCAGGCCGGACCTCCGCTTGGGGACGTCATCGGATCGGAGAAGGTCCAGTGCTGGTCCGGCAGGCGAGTACGCTCCAGCGTTTTCATGCGCTTCGCGGAGGCAGGGTTGGAGGGAGAGGCCCTGCCCTATTTGATCTCCTCTCCACGCTTCCTTCCCTGCCAGGCAAAGTAGACCCCCAGCACGAACGTAGACAGAGAACCTGCCACGAGGGACGCCGCGCTCACTAGGGGGATTAAAGAAGAGAACCAGCGGAACCCGATGAAACCCATCAACGCAGGAAGGCGAGGCCCACGGGTCGGAAGTCCCATCCAGAACGCAGTCTATGTCCCCACTACGCTACCCCGAAAGCCGAGGTCGCTGGGGCCCAACCCAGGCCAAGCAGCGGATCCAAGGACGCAGCGTATGCGGTCGCCGCAGCAAACGCGACCACTCCGACCACAGGGACTTGACCTGGTTTCAATCGATTCACTGCTCCTTGGCCGTCAGAATCGCACCAACAGATGAGGCGATTGCTAGAATGCCGAGGACATCCATCAGCAGTTTGACCCAGCCGGGAAGGATCGCTGTGCTGATTAGGTTTCCATGGCCGTCCGTGTTATGTGGGAGCGATGCGTGGACCGCCGCAAGCGAGAGCAGGCCGAACACAATGGATCCGATTCCCGCGGCGACCCTCTCGAACATGGTGTTTGACCCCCAGGCTACGAGGGCGAAGAATCGTGGTTCGCCGACGTAGCGCCGGTCGCGGAGCCGACCGTAGGCGTCCGCGACGTTGTACACCCTGGCGTAGTCGAGGGGCATGACCAGCGAGGCGGGGATCCGACTCGGCACGACTGTCGTCCCTGCGAGGTTCAGCGGGTTCGCGTACCGCGGCGGCGAGCCGGAAGGGTCACCGCCAGGGTAGTAGGCCTTCGAATGGCCCATCGGCTGGAGGTCGTACCGAATCGTCGTTTTATTCACGTTGGAACATCCACCTTGGCTCTGTCCCTCGCGACCCCGACCGGGAGGTGCTCGTTGGACGCTCGGCAGTCGTGCGACCACATCTCGACCGTGAACGAGGCCTGAGAGTCGTCGGACACGTTCACGCCGAGCCTATGCCCGACGTACGTGTCGAGCGGGCAGGAATCGATCGAGGTCTGCGAACCGGATTGACTCGGGAGGGTGACGTGCGCACCTGTCGCTGTTCCGCTAGTCGAAGCCCTGGAGGCACCACAGTTGGTTAGCAGCAGTCTCTGCTGAGACTCGCTAACCACCCGAGGCCGTCGGCTGGCGGAGCTGGTATCACCTGCCCCCTCTGCGTTTTCTCCAGCCGATGGACGCAAGCAGGGTGAGCAAACCGGCGAAAAACGCCAGACCCGCTAACGCAGCGAGTGTTGCAGGTTCGCCAATCCGCCCCGATTTCGAGGCATCGATGGCAGCCCAACTCACAATACCCCACATGACGACTGCCGGGAAGCTTATCAACGCGAGAGCGATGGACGTTCCCACTCTAGAGCGACCTGTCCGAACACTTCGGTTCCCACTCATTTCCAGTAGTCTCCACTCGCCACATGTACGCCAATGCTGACGAAGGTGGATGTCGCGCTGACCCCAGTAAGAATCTGCTCGGTTTCAGACGTAATCGGTCCAAAGAACTCGACTAGTCGATCGATCACGGCCGAGAACATCCCGGTCTTGAAGATGGTCTTTCCGCCGAGTATCAGCAGCGAGACTACTGTGGTGGCAGCCGCGACTACGTCGAGAACCAGTAAGGGCATCCCTGTGCTCGTCCCGAATGCGGCATCGAGAAGCGGGACGGCAAGCAGCTCAATGGACAATCCGAGCAGCGCCCAACTGACGGCCATGGCGTACTTGCTCCTAGGCGCCGATCCTCTTTTCTCAAAGACATCCTCGAGGAGATCGATTATCGCCAATACTGTAGCGGCAATCCCTGCCGAGACCCCGAATACCTGTCCCGCAAAGGACTCCACGGCTTGCTCATTCGAGAGCCCCATCAGATCCTGCACGATCGCCCCGATCGTCATCGCGATGACGACTTTCTGGAGCGCCTTCTTCACCGACTCGATCGCAATCTTGCTCAGGATCGTCTTGAGCGCTCCGCCGATTCCCGTAGCCATTAGGACTACCGAGATCGTGGATTCGGCGGCTTCCATCACGGTGAACGTATCCTCGAGCTTCTGCTTGACATTCCATAGAAAGGCACCCAATGGAAGCAGCAGGAGGGGGACACTGGCGCCGGGGATTGCAGGACCAGTGCCAAGAGACTGCACTCGGCCAACCAACTCTCTCATGTCGCCCTCGAGTGTTGATGTAAGGTAGTCGATGGCCCCTCGAATCATATCGGCGAGCCATTGTCCCACCCAATCGAAGAAACTCAGTAGCGCCTTCGCCGCCGCCTGCACCGCGCTCGCCACGGCCTGCTTCACCGGCTCCACGATGTTCTGCGAGAACCACGCCCCCACCTGCGCGAGGATCTCGACGATCGCACGGAACGCGTTGTACGCCATCACGACGGCGGACACGATCCACGATGTGACCGTGGACACGAGGCCCTCCCAGATTCGCTCCCAGATCGGCTTGTCGACCGGGTTCGTGGCGCAGTTCGGTGTCGCGCAGAAGCGGTACAGCACGGACGGCGTCGAGGGCAGGGGCCGATAGCCGACGAGGCGGACGGCCTCGTCCGGCAGGCCGTACAGGAAGAGGTCGTTCGTCAGGTTCAGCGTCACGTGGACGTACGCGTTCGTCGCGTTCCGCAGGAGGAGGTCCAGCACGGTCAGGTACTCCGACGAGGTCACGTTCCCGGAGAGGATCTCCTGGAGGCCGTCGCTGTTGGACGCGGCCGTCGTGCTATTCTGGCGGAACGCCAGGCCCGACGGCAGGCCGGAGAGGTCCTGCGCCGCCAGCTTCGCGTACAGGCGGGATTCGAAAAACACGCTCCTCGGCAGGAGGAGGACCTTCGGCTCGACGCTCGAGTCGTCGCAGCCGCCGCCGATCAGGCACTGCCACGACGCCGGCGTAGTGACGTTCAACGCCAAGGCGACGAAGCGAGGCTCGCCGACGTAGCGGCGGCTCACGGTCGCACCGGCCGCGTTCGTCACGTTGTACACGCCGGCGTAGTCGGCCGGCAGGACGAACCGCGCGTCGATCCGGTCCGGCACGACGGTCGTGATCGTCACGCGGAGCGGGGCCGTGCGGAGGCTTCCGCTGCCCGTGAAGTTCGCGTAGGACGTGCGGCCGACTCCCAGCGAGAGATCCTGGGCGGCGACAGCGAACCCGTTCGTGCCGTTGATCGCGAACGTGTCGTGGATGTCGTCGGAATCGTAGTCGTTCACCCAGAAGTACACGCTTGCATACCGCACGTCGTCCGCGACGTTCGCACTGTACGTGTGGCCGAACGCCACCGTGCCGCCCGACGCGGCCGATCCCCACGCCGTGTACGCGAACGACGCGTTGTAGGACACCTCGACGAAGGGCTCCAGAGCGTTCGGCGTCGCGTCGTCGTCCGTGCCGCCGTACACCGTAGCGGAGACGATCGTCACCGTGATGAACGCGTCCCCCAGGGGCACGTAATCTCGGCTGTCGGCCACGCCATCGTGGTCCGTGTCCGATCGCGTGGGGTCGGTCTTGAAGCCGTTCGGATCCGCGAGGATCGTCCCTCCCGAGCGGGACCAGCCGTTCGACTCGAGGCCGTCCGCCACGCCGTCCGCATCGGTGTCTGCGACCCACGGGTTCGTCGCGAACCCGTCGGATCCCAAGTTCACCTCTTCCGAGTCGTTCAGCCCGTCCATGTCCGTGTCCGCGCGGTTCGGCAACGTGCGGATTGTCAGCTGGATCTGCGCGTACTCGATCTGGCCTCGCAGCCCGGCGGTCCGGTCGTAGACGTACGCGTACCACGGCCCGCCCAGCACGAGTTCATCCCTCGGATATCCGAGGTTCACCAAGTCGTACGACGTGAAGTTGTTCGCCTCCCCGGCGTTCGCGTAGGCCCGCAGGACGACGTCCCGTCCGTACGGCGCCGGCGCGTTGTCCAGGAACCGGGCTTCGATCTGGCCCATGTCCGGATGCGTCACGCCGATCGCGAGCATCGCCGAACCGACGGCCCAGGCCGGACCTACGCTCGGGAACGTCATCGGGTCGGAGAAAGTCCAGTGCTGGTCCGATAGGGGAGTGCGCTTCGGCGTTTTCACGCTTCTCACGAGGAGTTCCTGGCCGTCCGCCAGGCCGTCGAAGTCCGTGTCCGTCGCGTTCGGGTTCAGGAGGATCCCTCGCACGGACGACTTTGTCAGTGTGGCTTGGACGAGGCCCTTCGCGTAGATGACGACCTCGTCGAGGGAACCGAGGAAACGCGGGCACGCGGTCGGGCAGCCTTCCGCCCGACCGAGGGTGAGAGCATTGGTCGTGTCCGCCGGCTTCGCGCCGGAGGCCGTCGCCACGAGCGCGTCGTCGACGTACAGGGACGTCGTGGTTGCGTCGGATGTCGCGGACACCCGGACCCAGCGGTTCAGGGGGAGCGGGAGTACGGACACGAGGGGCGTCCGCCCGTAGAGGGTGAATCGGACGAGGCCGTCGGAACTGAGGTTCAGGTAGAACTCCCCCCTCTTCGCGACGAGCGACACGTCCGAGGCCGGGGCCGAGGGCGCGAGCACGTACACGGCAAGGGTGAGGCCGGCCGTGTTGAAGTTCATACTCGCGGAGTCCGTCACGTTCACGCTCGACGCCACGGCCGCGAAGGAACGGCCGAAGCCGATCCGCCCTTCCCCGAGGGAGGCGGCGAAGACGGTCCCGGCGTTCCCCTTGCCCGAGAAGTCCGCCAGCTTCCCGTCGGAGCGCAGGGACTCCATGTCGAAGCGCACGGCGGGAAGGTCCGCCGCCGCGTACTGCGCGATCTCGTCCACGGACAGCGCGCGGTCCCAGAGCTGGACCTCGTCGATCGAGCCGGTGAAGTACAGCGTGGAGCCGTAGTAGTGGCCAATCCGCAACGGGTGGCTCGTCGTCCGCAAGGATCCCGTGAGGCTCGCCGTGGTCGAGTCCGCCGCGCCGTTCACGTAGAGCCGCACGGTCGAGCCGTCAAAGGTGAAGGCCACTTGGGTCCACGTGATCGCGAGGATTGATCCCGAGGACGTCGCGCTCGCGGCGGTCCCCGCGGCGTTCTTCACCTGAACGTTGAGCTTCCACGCGGACCCGACCTTCCGGACGTCCATGTAGTACTGGAAGTCCACGCCGCTCTGCCCCTTCGCGACGATCGGGTTGTACGTGCCCGCGCTGCTCGAGACGTAGACCCAGGCCGCGACGGTGATCACACCCGCCGACAGGACGGGCGCGTCCGCCACTTGGAGGTAGTTCGAGGGCGCGAACGAGCGCGCATTGCCCACCTTGCCCGCGACGGATGTCGTCCCGGACAGGGTGCCGGGACCGCCGTTCCCGCTCCAGTCCCTCATGCGGCCGTCCGCGAGGGTCGTCTCCATGTCGTAGAACAGGATGCGGTGGTCCAGGACGCCCGCGAGCTCGTCCGGATCCTTCACCCCGTCGGCATCCGTGTCGTCCGACGTCGGCGACGTCATGAAGGTGATCGTCTTCGCGGTGCCGTTCACGGGGATCGTGATCGTCCTCGGCGCGACCTCGACGTTGTCCGCGATCCCGTCCGCGTCCGTGTCCTTCAGGCCCGGGTTCGACCCGTACGCGTTCACCTCGATTCCGTCCGCGAGCCCGTCCCCGTCCGTGTCCGCGCTCCCCGTGCCGTTCGGGCGCGTCGTCGTCCGGGCCGTGAGGTTCATCGACTGCGCGAAGGCGAAGTAGTGTATTGTCTCGGCCGACGTCGTGCCCGTGGCATCGCGGACGTACGATGCGCTGACGTTCGTGAGGGCGGAGAGCCGCAGGCCCACGTCCACGGCGCCGTTCTCCGTGGCGAACCAGGCGAGCAATCGGGGGGTCGAGGCGAAGGGCTTCGGGAAGGTGATCGTCCCCGAGGTCGCGCCGGCGTTCGAGCCTACGGCCCCGCGGCTCCACGTGGCGAGGACGTTCGGATCGGCCTGGGGCGAGACCGCGACGTATCCGACAGACTCGGCGACCCCGCTCCCGGACGGCGTGCGCAGACGGGCGGTGAAGCCCGTGCCGAAGACGTCCTTGATCCGAGCCTCCGTCGTGCCGGGGTTCGCGAAGCTCTGGGTCTGCGCCAGGACGAGGGGTGCGTCGGCGAAGGGTTCACGGAAGGTCACGCTCACGGCGGCCGTCCCGACGCTCGCGCTCCCGGCTTCCACGAGACTGCCGTCGGCGAGGACGTGGTCGCCCGCCTCGACGACGAAGTAGTCCACGGCCTCGGCCGTGTGGACGGAATCCCCCTGCCATTCCTGGAAGCAAACGTCGAACGTGTGGTCCGTGACCGCCAGCACACGGACCACGCCCTTGGCGGCGTCCGCGCGAGTCGGGGGTTCCGCGAGGACGACAGGGCTCGTGTACCGGTTCCGGAGGAACACGCGGGTGACGCCGGCCCCGGTGCACGAGGTCGTCACGCCGGTCACGCGGCCGACCTCGCCGATCACCTTCGACTGGCCCGTGGTCACGAAGCCTCGTTCCTGGCCGTCCGCCAGGCCGTCGGTGTCCGTGTCCCAGCGGATCGGGTCCGTGGTCAGGCCTGTGACGACGGACGACGTCCCGCCATTCCACAGGGTGAGGCTGTGGCCCGTGACCTCGTAGTCGTCCGTGAGGCCGTCCACGTCCGTGTCCTGAGCGATCGGCGAGGTGCCCAGGCTCCGGGTCTCCCGCCCGTCGGGGAGGCCGTCCGAGTCCGTGTCCCGCGTCGCGAGGGACGTCGTCTCCTCGATCCGGACGGAGAAGGCGGTGATGGAGCCCTGAATCCCGGAGGCCCAGTCCGTGATCGTGAGGCGCCACACCTGATCCCGGTTCAGGACGTCCGGGGGGAGCCCGGGGGCCGCGATCCGCCCGGACCGCTCGGCGGCCGTCATGCCCGAGGGCGGGTTCGTCAGGTTCACCACGACGCGGTGGCTCGAGCCGACGACAGAGTAGCCGGCCTCCGTGGAAGTCTTCCCCGTGCCGGCCGTGATCGTGACACTCCCGGGGCTCAGGAAGAACCCGTCATCTGGTCGGATGGCCGGGATCGAGGCCGCGGCTTCGGAGCCTCCGGGGCCTTCGGGGAAGCACTGCTGGGGCACGCGGACGGTCACGGAGGCGCTCGCGCTGTTACCCAGCATGTCGACGGCGGTGATCGTGAACGAGCTCGTCTGCTCGACCCACACGCTCTGGCTGTCGCTCCACGACGCCGGGCCGGAGAGATCGTGGAGCACGCCGAGGAACGTCACCCGGTCCAGGCCGCTGACGTCTTGGGCCGAGCCGCTGATCGTGACCTCCTGAGGGCACACGATCGTCTCGGAGGCCGTGATCGACACGACGGGCGGGCCGCTGTCCACGAGGACCGAGACCTCCGCGTCCGTGTACGCACTCCAGGCGTCGTGGCTGCGGGCCCGCAGGACGTGGGTGCCCGACGAATACCCGGCCGTGTTCCAGCTCCACAGGTACTCGTTCCCGGACGGCACGCTCGTCGAGTTCTTGGAGACGCCGTCCACGAAAAACTCGACGCTCGTCACCAGGGAAGTCCGGTTCACGGACGCCCGCACGGGCACGACGCCGGCGAGGAGCAATCCGGCCGTCGGGTAGAGGATCCTTGGCCTGGTCAGCCACCGGCCCGGGTCCCAGACGGGGACCTCGACCCACGCGCCGCCGTCCCAGTACGACAGGGTGGCGGAGAGCTGGTCCTTGAGCCCGTGGTCGACCGTGAAGTCCGCGAGCCCGCGGAACGGCACGCCCGCGAGGCGATTCACGGTGAGGGTCGTGTTGTTCGAGCCGACGTCCGGCACGCCGAGCGGCAGGCCGATGGCCGCGGACTGGTAGAAGTACACGGTGCCCGACTCGACGTCGTTCGTGAGGCCGTCCCCGTCCGTGTCCGTGCGCAGGTACGCCTCGAACTCGGCGATCATAGGCTTGTTGTTCCCCACCTTTGCGTCAATCGTGAGCTTCATGCCGAGGGTGAAGGACGTGGGCCTCGGGATGACCACGTCCAGGGACGGGTTCGACGTCGTGGTCCAGACCTTCTCCGCGGTCTCGTACGCGCCGTTCCCGCTCGTGTCGAGATACAGCGACAGGCGTGCGTACGTCGTCGTGAGGAAGTGCGCGTGGATCTCGTCCACATAGGCCTTCGCGGGGAAGGCGACCGCGAGCCATCCGGTGGTCGTGGAGCTCTGCCAGTACGTCGACGTGCCGTTCTCGTTGCCGTCGATGGCCTTGTTGGGGGTGTTCGACCCGGACGAGCCCGACGCGGTCGCGACGCCGCCGTTCCGGTAGAACGCGTGGTTGTACTCGTTCGCCCCCGTGTTCGGCGGATGCGCGGACCCACCGAGCGTCTGGAACACCAGGAAGACCATCAGCAGCGCGCAGACACAAGCTGCAATACGCAACGAAGACCTCGTTGCACTCCCTCCGTAACGGGGGGGAATGACCCATGGCACTTTGAAACTTTCTGTACCTACTCGGTCCGAGCGAGCGGTCAGGCGGTGCCACAAGTGCGCACCATCGCTCCACTCCTGGATCTGGAGTCGGATCGGTTCCGAGAGTTGATTCTCTGCATCTCCTCACTCGACATCGCGCGCCGCAATCGCCTCCCTCGTCCGCGCGCCGCCACCCCATGCAGTCAGGTGGATGCCCGCGCGGGCGAGGGCCGCTCCGGCCGCGACCCATATCCCCGAGACTTGCGCGAGGAGGGTCGAGTCGATCGGTCCAGCCCACCATCGTCGTGAGCGTGACACAAGCCGATCCACTGCTTTGCTCCATCTCGGGAGTGACGCCGCTGCGCTCGCTGCATATGCCGATCATACGGAAGTAGTTCTTCGCCGTCGCTTCCGATCCGAGGACCACCTCGTCGTACCAGGCCTTGATTCGGGCGTCTTGGAGTAGCAGACTGTGCCGCCGGTAAGGCTTCTTCGCCATGTTTGTGTGCTCCTACTCATGCGTGGCTTGTTTCGGCGCGGGAGAATGACCGCTACCACACTTCCTCCCCCGGATGAGTGCTCCGGTGAGGATGTGGTCCCTATCTGTACGTGGTTCGTTTCAACTTGGGATAACAAAACGGGGGGACTGCTACCAGCCCAGTCCTCCCCCAAATGAGTGCTCCCGGCGGGATTCGAACCCGCGTCTGAGGCTCGAAAGGCCCCGATCCTTGACCGGACTAGACTACGGGAGCGCAGGCCGCCGTTAGCTCCGGGGTCCATAAAGGCTTTTGCGAGCCGTCGCGGGAACAGAAACTTCTTGGGCCGCCCTCGCTTGCGCACGCCGATGCGCGGGACGTTCCGATGGACCACGGAGAGCGTGTTCCTCGTGTCCGGCCTCCTCATCATCCTCCTGGGTTGGGTCTCGGACCTCCTCGGCGCTCTGAGTGCCGACGCGTCGGCCTCGCACGGCTCCGGGGACATTATCGACCGAATCTGGTTCACCTTCTTCGGCCTCCTCTTCGTGGCCGGCGGCGTCGTCTACGAGCAGCATTGGAAGTTCCTGAACGACGCGGTCTTCACGGAGCGATACCTGATTTCGTACCTCTTCGTCGCGGACGGCGCCTTCCATCTGTACGCGCTGACGGACCACTTGGGCGAGGATTTCGCCGTCGCGTTCTTCGGAGTCTTCGCGGTCCTGCAGATCGCGCTGGGCATCATGATCCCGCACATCGGCCCGCGCTGGGACCCCTACCTCCTGGCGATCCCGCTCGTCCTGATCGCCGCGTACGTCCTCACGCGAATGGTCTCCATCTGGCCGATCAACACGATCGAGGAGGTCGAGGTCTTCGGCATCGTGTCGAAGCTCACGGAAGGCCTTACGGCCCTCATGCTGATCGTGATGATGCGGGAGTCCAGAAGGCTCCGGGCCGTCCCCGCGGCTCCGGCCACATCTGCGGCGGAGACACGCTGACCCCGGGCGTCAGATCTCTCCCGCCATCTCCTTCGCGAGGACCCGGTACTCCTGCTCCTTCATCGCCGCGGGGTTCGCGGAGATGAGGAGGTAGGACTTGTTCAGGACGATGTTCTCGTTCACCTTCTGGAGGAAACGCAGGACGGAGGCGAAGCCGTTCTGGCTGATCATGTACTCGAGGCCCTCCAGGAGGACCGCGGCATCCCCGCCTTCCGCCGCGAACTCGGAGATCGCGGACGCGATCTCGACGAGGTCCGTCGGCTCGGCCACGGCCACGCCCTTCTCCTTCTTCCCCGGGCTCTTCGAGAGCCAGATGAACCCGACGTCTGCGTAGCCGGGGCGGGAACGCAGGTCGTCGGGATGAATCCGGGTGATGCACAGGCCCCGCCCGCCGGCCTTGACCATGTTCGCGAAAACCTCGAAGATCCGGTCCGCCTTCGGCTCGCGGACGAGGTACGCGCCGCGCCCGCCCACGTCCCGCTCGACCGGCTTCACGTCGACCTGGCCGCCGCCCTCCTCGGAGAGCCGGGCCGCCATCGACTCCACGTCGCGGTAGAGGACGGCCATCTTGGACTTGGCCATCACGCTGAGCTCCGTCGAGGAATACCCGCGGGTCGTCAGGACGCCGATCTCCCGCCACGCGGCCTTGAGGCCCTCCTCGTAGCCCTTGAGGAAGGCCTTCTTCAGCTCGTCGTCGCCCATCCCTGTGGAGGCCAGTATCCGCCGCGCCAGGTATAGAACTTACCGGCTTTACCCGATATACCCCAGGTCTTCCTTCTCCGGGGCCTCCGGGGTCGCCTCGATGTCGCGGAGCTTCGAGGTGATCTGGTCGATCTGCTTCGCCTTGCTCTCGAGTTCGGTGAAGGAGATCTCCACCTCGAGGACCTTCGTTAGGACCTCGAGCACGGCCTGGGCGCTCTTCGGGTCGACGAAGTACCCGCTCGTCTCCCCCATCAGGCACACGGCGCGCATGTCGTAGAGCCGCCCCAAGCCGAGGAGCAGCCCGCTCGCGCCGACGATCCCCGCGCCGGGCTCCCCGCGGCTGAAGACGACCCCGTGCTTCTCCATCTCCTTGACCAGGTCGACGTGCGTGGCCGCGCCGAGGACCCGGGGCTTCGTGACCATGCGGCCAAGACCGTACCCGCCGAGGGTGAAGATCCGCCGCACGCCGAACTTCTTGAGCTCCTTGAGGATGAAGTCGCTGAGCTCGTACTGGCCTTCCGGGGTGAGGCCCTGGTAGTCCCCCGTGAGGAAGAGGATGTCCTTGCCCTTCCCCCGCTTGACGTAGTGCATCTCGTTGTTCACGAGCTTGACCTGGCCGTCGTCCTGGACGAGGACCTGGGGCGGGAAGTACTTCGAGAAGATCTCCGCGAACTTGACCGCCTTGAGCTCGTCCTTCAAGTGCTCCGCGGCCAGCTTGCCGACGTTCCCGATCCCCGGGAGGCCCTCGACGAAGATCGGGTCCTCGAGGTTCGGCTGCTCCAGATACCGGATCACGATGTTTTCCATGGACTCTCACCTTCCCGCTTGAGCCGACGCCGGTACGAGCCGTAGCGGTCCTCCGGCGAGTAGCGCGGCGGCATGGGGTTGCCCGCCCTCCCGCCGCACCCCGGGCAGGCGTCCTGCAGGGTGTACCGCCCGCAGGCGAGGCACTTCTTCAGGAGGGAACGCATGCGGGGCCACCTCAGTCCTTGCGATGGAACGTGCCTTCGCCGCCCTTCGCCTCGAGGACCTTGATCACGCGGTTCGCGGCCTTGTTGATCTCGTCCTCCGCCGTCTTGTAGTCCGGCGCGCGCACGACGAGGCGGTACCTCGGAGCTCCGATGTACTGGACCTTGACCGTGATCGTGTCGTCCTCCTTCGCCGCCTTGAGGAGGGCGTCCTTCAGGTGGACCGCGCCGTCGGGCGCGTAGTCCGTGGCCTCGAGGTAGCCGTCGATCGAGACGTAGGGCGGGACGATGTTCTCCCGGGCGACCTCGACGAAGACGTTGACCCAGGGACCCTTGAAGCCCTCGTCCTCGAGGGCCTTCTCGTCCATCACGCACTCCTCGAACGCGCGGTAGAGGGTGCCGAAGGAGTCGAGGAGGGCGTAGCCGAACTCGTCCCAGCACGCCTTGACGTCCTTCGAGAGCCGCTGGGCGACGATCCCCAGGAGGTTCTCCGCCTTCTGCTCGTTCTTCCACTCCTGGATCTTCTCCCGCCGCTGGTGCTCGTTGACCGCCTTCAGGGAGAGGTCGATGTGGCCCTTCTCCCGGTCCACGCGGAGGACCTTGCAGACGACCTTCTGCCCCTCGCGGACGTAGTCCCGGATGTATTTGATCCAGCCCGAGGAGACCTCCGCGATGTGGATGAAGCCCTCCTTGCTCTCGTACTCGTCCAGGGTGACGAAGGCCCCGAAGTTCTTCACGTTGGCCACGGTGCAGACGACGAGCTCGCCCTCTTCGGGCCAGTCGTACCCCCGCGCCGCCTCCTCCGCCATCTACTCGAGGACCCCCAGGATCTCGCCCCGGATCGCGGCCTTCCCGCCCGCGGGCTTCGCGAGGGTCGCCCCGCACACCTGGCAGAGCACCACGCTCGCGGCGCGGTCGAAGACGACCTGTTCGTTGCCGCAATCCTCGCACTTGACCCTGAGGAACCGGCTCGTCGGCTTCGGGATCACTTGTGCACCTCGACGAGCTCGAACTTCTTGGCGCGGATCCCGGGCCGCTGGTGGGCCTTCTTGCACACCTTGCACCGGTACCGGAGATGGATGCGCTTCGTCGGCTTCTCGCGGCCCTCGGGCTTCGGCCGCGGGAAGCCCCCGTACCCCGCGGTCACCCGGCGGAAGCGCCTCTGCCCCGCGCGAAGCTCGGACCTCGGGCGGTTCTTCACCCGCTCGACTTCGAGCTCCACGTGCTTGCGGCAGAACGGGCAGTAGCCTCGGATAAGCTGGGGCATCTTCATGGAGGGCAGGCCAGGGGTCGATACACAGAGGAACTGCTATTAAAGGGTTACGAGCTTGGGCGAATTTCACTCCGCGGAAGCGCCGCGGCCGGGCGTCCCGACGCCCCTCCGTCCTCGGAACGCGAAGCGATAGGACAACAATTATATATTGCCCAATTAATAATAGGGGGGGAGATTAAATGAGCAGGGAAGTCCGCCTCAGCCGTCGGGACGAAACCCTGGTGGACCTGCTCATCGAGACGGGCCTGTCGAAGAACGTCGCCAAGACGCTCGTGTTCCTGTCGAAGCGGGACGAGACCACGTCCGTGGAGATCGAGAAGGCCACGGGCCTGCGCCAGCCGGAGGTCAGCATCGCGATGCAGGAGCTCCGGAGGCGGAAGTGGGTCGACAAGCGGGACATCAAGAAGGAGGGCAAGGGCCGGCCCGTGCACGCGTACCGCCTGTCCTACTCCTGGTCCGAGATCCTCGGCCAGCTCGACCGCGAGGAGCAGGCGAAGCTGGACCGGATCGAGGCGAACCGGAAGAAGCTCAAGACCTTCGCGTAGGCCGCAGGGTCCGCACGCGATTCTCCATCCCGACGAGGACGACGTCGGCCAGGCCGACGAAGAGTCCGTGGCCCACGGTGCCCGGGATCGCGTCGAGATCGCGGCCGAGCTTCGCGGGAGACCGGATGGGCCCGAAGCGGGCGTCGAGGATGTGGTTCCCGTTGTCCGTGCGGAACGTCACCCCGTCCCGCGCGCGCATTTCCGCGCGCGCACCGAGACCCTCGAGGGCGGCCTTCACGGTCCGCCAGCCGAAGGGATGGACCTCGACGGGAACGGGCGTCTTCGTGCCGAGCCGCGGCACGAGCTTCGAGTCGTCCACGACGACGACGAACTTCTTCGAGGCCGAGGCGACGATCTTCTCGCGGAAGAGGGCCCCGCCCATCCCCTTGATCAGGTCGAGTCGCGGGTCGACCTCGTCGGCCCCGTCGATTGCCAGGTCGAGCCGCGGATGCTCCTCGAGGGAGGTCAGCGGGATGCCGAGGATCTTCGCCGCCTCCGCGGTAGCGAGGGACGTCGGTACGCCCTGGAGGTGCCAGCCCTCCGCGATCTTCCGGCTCAGGCCCTCGAGGACGTGCCTCGCGGTCGACCCCGTGCCGAGGCCAAGGACCATGCCGTCCTTCACGAAGGCCAGGGAGGCCTCCGCGGCCCGCCTCTTCTTGTCCTCCGGCTCGGCCATCTCAGGGCCTCCGCCGCAGTTCCTCGACGAGTGCGACGAGCTCGTCGGTGACGAGGCGGTCGAGCGCCTCGCCGTATGCCTCCGTCGCCTTGGAGGAGTCCCCCGTGACCCCGTCCCAGTACGGGCGGGCGTCGGCCACGACCGCGTACCGCGGGAGGCGGTTCTCCGCGGGTGGGCTCCGGCCCTTCACGAGGTCGGGACGATGGACGAGGAGCCGCGAGGTCTCGATCATCCCCGCGTGCCCCTCCCTGGGCGGGAGATCCTTCCGGTCGTAGATGATGTCGTAGTCGGAGAGGACCGTGGCCCTGAGCCGGCCCTCGTCCGCGACGTCCTGAGCGGCGGCGCGCAGGGCCGCCATGTGATCGTGGGCCGCATGGCCGCTAACGACCAGGACGCGCTGGGCGCCGTGGCGGACCAGGTCCCGCAGCACGTCCCGGACGAACGCCCGGAGGGAATCGAAGGAAACGCCGATCCCGCCCGCGTAGGAACGGGTCGTCGTGATCACGCCGTAAGGGATAGGCGGGGCGAGGATCGCGCCCGTGCGCGCACAGACCTCGCCCAGGACATGGAGGGGCTGGATCAAGTCCGAGCCGAGGGGAAGGTGCTCCCCATGCTTCTCCACGGAGCCGACGGGGAGGACGATGACCGTGTCCGGCCCGACCGCCTTCGCAAACTCGGCGGAGGTCATTTCGTCGAGGCGCACACCGCGGGAATCGTGAGGGCCCTGATAAATGGTTTGGGCTCGCCCGTTAACCTTATTCAAGGTTAACGCGCATCCGCGGTCGCGGAGCCGACCTCGCGCAAATCCTTTAGCAGTTGGGCACGCATGCGAGCCGCATGCGGGTCGCCTGCCTGTTCTCCGGAGGAAAGGACTCCACGTACGCGGCCTACGTGGCCCTGCAGCGCGGTTGGGACGTCGGCCCGCTCATCACGATCCGGCCCGCAGATTCCGAGTCGATGATGTTCCACGTGCCGAACCTGCACCTGACCGCACTCCAGGCGGAGGCGATGGGGATCCCGCGCCTCGAGGAGACCGCCGGAGCGGGGGAGGAGGAGGAACTCGGCGCCCTGCGGCGGGCCTTCGAGCGGGCGGACGCGGACGGCATCGTCGTGGGCGCAATCGCCTCGGACTACCAGCACTCCCGCGTGAACCGCGTGGCCCAAACGCTGGATCTGCCCGTCTTCGCTCCCCTCTGGCGGCAGGACCCGCGAGCGCTCGTCCGCGACTACCTCCTCGCCGGATTTCGAATCGCCTTCTCCAGCGTGTCGGCGGAGGGCCTCGACGCCTCCTGGCTCGGGAGGATCTGGGACGATGCGACCGTGGACGAGCTCCTCCGTCTCCATGAATCCCACGGGGTCCATCCGTGCGGCGAGGGCGGGGAGTTCGAGACGCTCGTCCTCGATGGACCGCTCTTCCGAAAGCGCTTGATCGTCGACGGGGCCGAACCCGCTTGGGAGGGCACCGCGGGCGTCTGGCGCGTGACCGCGGCCCATCTCGCGGCGAAGGATTACGACGGATCTGTCACGGGGAGTGGGGCTGGGCAGATTTGAACTGCCGTCGCAGGCTCTCTTGCCCCCCGAAGGGGGGTCCCAAAGCCCGAAGGATAGACCAAGCTACCCCACAGCCCCAGGGTTCGGCGAGGTACCGGGTCCGCCGCTAAATAAGTTCTCACCGCGCGCGCCTGCGCTTGCGGGAAAACCGCTCCCCCGCGTCCTTCGCCGCGCGGCGAACGGCCTGATCGCTCGTCAAGCGAGGGGACCATCCCGTGGCCTTGAGGCGGTCGATCGCGAGGCCCATCACGCGCACGTCGCCGACCCAGCCCCGGCCGGATCCGGAACCGCCCGTCCACCGGTACTCGACGTCGGGCAGGTTCAGCTCGTCGCAGACGGCGTCCGCGATCTGGCGCACGGAGATCGCGTCGACGCTCCCCAGGTTGTAGACGCTCACGGGCCCCTGGGCGGCCGTGAGGCCGGCCTGGAACCCCGAGAGCAAGTCGTCGATGTACGTGTAGGACTTGGAGGTGCCCGGGTCCGACCCGATGATTTCGAGGTGCTTCGGATCCTTCAGGAGTTTTCGCACGAGGTCCGGCACGACCCCGTGGCCGCTCCGGCCTCCGCAGATGTTCGCCATGCGGAAGATCACGGCCTGCATGCCGAACGTGTGGGCGTACGCGTCGAGGAGGGATTCGCACGCGAGCTTCGTCGCCCCGTACAGGGAGATGGGTTCCAGGGGTCCGTAATCTTCGGGCGTGGGGACGACCCGGGCCTCCCCGTAGACCGTGGACGTGGACGCGAAGACGATCCGCGTGACATGGTTCACCCGGCATGCCTCGAGGACGCGGTACGTCGCGAGGACGTTCTGCTCGAGATAGGGTTTCGGACCCTCCCGCCCCATCCGGACGTCCGGGTTCGCGGCGAGGTGGTAGACCGTGTCGACCCTGCGGAAGAGCGGTTTGAGCTCCCCGCGGAGAAGATCCCGCTGGACGAGCCTCGCGCCCGCGGCCACGGCGGAGGCGGCGTTCTCCCGCTTCCCGGCGCGGAGATGGTCCACGAGGACGAGATCGGCCTGGGTCACGAGTGCGTCCGCGAGGTGGCTTCCGATGAACCCCGCCCCTCCTGTGATGAGGACTCGGGGGCGGGCCATCGGGCGAGGCAACGGGACCCCTCGTAATCAAGGTTCCTTTCGTCCCGCGAGGTGGGACGCGAGGGCGTCGACGGCCCGGGCGCGGTGGGAGACCGCGTTCTTCTCCGCGAGGCGCATCTCCCCGAACGTCCGCGTGTCGCCCGCGGGGATGAAGATCGGGTCGTAGCCGAAGCCGCCCTTCCCGCGCTCCGCCTCCGCGATCGTGCCGGCACACTCCCCATGGAACACCTCGTGGTCCTGGCCCAGCTTGAGGAGGAACACGGTCTCGAAATGGGCCGCGCGGTACGTCTCGCCGGCCATGAGCTTCAGGATGCCCTTGCTCCCCAGCCGTTTCTGCGCGTACGAGGAGTAGACGCCCGGGAAGCCGCCGAGGGCCTCGATGAACAGCCCGGAGTCGTCGATGAGGTAGTCGCCCTTCACCTCGTCGTCGAGGACCGTGGCCGCGTACTTGACGACCTTCTCGAGGCGGTCCGTCTGGATCTCCGGATAGCTCCGGTCCAGCCGGACGATCCTGACGTGGACCTCCGCGAGCTTCTCGCCCACCTCCGCGAACTTGCCCGCGTTCGTCGTGATGAACTGGATCACGTGTACCGCCCCCGGGACTCGATCTCCTTCACCTTCCGGACCACGTCCTCCGCACCCTTGCCGAACGTCTCGCGGTAGCCGGCGAGCACGTCGCGGTAGTACGCGGCCGCGTTTCTGTGGGCGCTCGTGAGGGCCTCCCGCAGGAGATGCAGGTCCACGCCTCGCGCCTCCGTCGATGCGTCCTTCCCGCCCAGGCTGAAGTCGATCATCACGATCCGCCCGTCCCTCAGGATCATGTTCGAGGTCGTCAGGTCTCCGTGGATGATCCCCGCCTTGTGCAGGCGTCCGGCGATGCGGCCGACCTCCCTCGCGGTCCCATGGGCCCGGGCCCCGCCCTCTTCGAGGACCTCCTTCACGGTCGGCCCCTCGACGTACTCCATGACGATCTTGTTGTCCACGAGGTTGATGTCGTACAGGACGGGCACCGCCACGCCGGCGGTCCGCGCCTCGGCCATGAGGCGGGCCTCGACGCGGATGCGGGTGCGACGCAGCTCCTCGTCCATCGCGGGCAGGCGGTAGGCCTTCGGCACGCGGAACTTCTCCACGGCGGGGCGGCCGAGGAACTCCGTGCGCCGCAGCTCCGCCTCGGCCCCGCGCTTGAGCCACACGGGTCCGCGATTCCAGGACGGCGGGAAATACCTTGCCTAGGCCCTTCCCGCTGCCGGGGAGGAGGAGAGGAAGCGCTGGACCTCCCGGGCCGGCGACGCGCTCGCCCGCGGGAGGAACTCGGGCGGGAAGCAGCGCGCATACCGGGGGGCGAGGAGCCGGCCCTCGAGCAGCACGATCGCCGCGCGGTCCCGCTCGCTCCGGATCGGCCGCCCGGCGGCCTGCAGGATCTTGTTCACCGCCGGGAACACGTAGGCGTAGTCGTACCCCTTCGACGGGCCGAACTTCCGCATGTAGTAGTCCTTGAGGGACTCCACCTCGACGTTGGGCGGGCTGAGGGGCAGGCCGACGACGACGACCGCGGACAGGAGGTTGTCCTCGTAGTCGACGCCCTCGCTCAGGGAGCCGCCCTGGACGCCGAGGAGGAGCGCGCCTCCATCGGAGCGGGCCAGGCGCAGGGCCTCGAGGGCCCCATCCCGCTTCGCCTTGTCCCACGTCGGATGCTCGACGAGGAGGCTCTTGCGGATCCGCCCCGCGCGCAGGCGGGCGTGGGCCTCCTCGAGGAGTTCGTAGGAGGGGAAGAAGGCCGCCACGTTCCCCGGGACCCCCAGGCCGATCCCCATGAGCTCGCGGGCGATCAGGTCGTACATCGCCGACGTCCGCCGTGCGTACAGGGTCGTGACGAGGGGGTGCACGAGGAGGAGCCGGTTCTCTTTCGGGAAGGGCGAGCCGTACGCGCGGATGCGCCGACGCTCGGGCGGGATCCCCAGGAGGTCCGCGTACATCTCCGCGGGGTACAGGGTCCCGGACATCAGCAGGCTGGCGTGGACCTTCTCGAAGATCGGGCGGCTCAGGACGCTCGGGTCCATGAGGCGGAAGGCGAACTTGCCCTCGTCCCCCGGCACGACGAGCCGGAGGATGCCCTCGTCCACGTCCCGCCAGCGGTGCAGGAACAGGGCGACGTCGGGGAGGGACGTGGACCGGCCGCGCCGGAAGCCCTCCTCCGAGGCGTGGTCCACGAGTTCGACCAGGTCCGTGTAGCCGACGCGGCGCCCGAGGCCGCGGCGGAGGCCCGCCTCGACGACGTCCACGAACTCGTCCTTCCTCGAGACGCGCTCCGCGTGCAGTCCGAGGAGGAACTTCTCCATCGACCTCGCGACGCCGAGGAGCTGGCGGGCGGCCTCCGGGTCCAGGTCCCGCGCCTCCCGCGACGCGCGGACGACGTCCTGGAGGGAGAGGTCCCCGCCGAGGTGCGCGCGGATCCGGTCCGGGAGGTTGTGGGCCTCGTCGACGACGAGGACGAGGTCCTCGAGGGCGCGGCGGAGCCGTTCCAGGGTCCACTCGAGGATGTCGCTGAACACGTAGTTGTAGTCGCACACGATCACGTGGGCCTTCGCGGCCGCGTCCATCGCGACCTTGTGCGGGCACACGCGACACGCGGCGCTGGCCTGGATGAGCTCCTGCACGTGCAGCGGCCGCTGGAGGACCGCCTGCACGACGACGCCGTCGTCCCGGTTGAAGAAGGCGCACGACCGCGTCTTGACCTTGAGGTCGCAGAACTCGTGGAACGCGCGGCCGTGCGCGGGCGCGTCCTTCTGGAGGCACATCGCCTGCTTCGCGATCACGTCCACGCTGCCCACGCGGGCGCCCTTCGCCTCGAGCCGCTTGAGCGTCTCGATCGCAATACGGTGCTGGCTCTGTCGGGACGTCAGGAAGAGGACGGTCTTGTCCTGCGCGAGGGCGGCATCCAGGCAGGCCACGAGCGCCACCGCGGTCTTGCCGATCCCCGTGGGCGCGTGGGCGAGGAGGTGCTTGCCCTCGGCGACCGCCACGCGGGCGTCCGCGAGGAAGTCCGACTGCCCGGGGCGCACGCGATCGAAGGGCCAGGGGACGCGCTCCTGCCCGGCGGGCGTGGCGGGCACTGCCTCCGGTGGCTGCAAGGTCTGCTTCAGACGTCGCCCCGGGTCGCGCGACGGTCCGGGGGCTATGAAGGCCTATCGTAGGGAGGTGGCCGAAAGTGGCGAGGCGGCTCCCACCCGGGATAATCGGGACCGCGCGCTTAAGTAACTCGCCTCCCGGTGAGGCGGCGTGGCCCGCCGCTGCGGCGTCTGCGGGTTCGAGTCGAACGCCGCGGTCTGCCCGCGATGCAACACGATCCTGCTCCGAGGCCAGGCCATCTGCCGCAAGTGCGGGAAGATGTTCCCGGGCTGGATCGCCCTCTGCGACGCCTGCGGCGCGGACATGGGCCCCGAACCGAAGGGCCCGGCGGACGAGGAGTCCGTGCGGCTCTTGG
>Ga0209341_10000222_pt1 | contig 57614 bp, 61 predicted proteins | sample RifCSP13_2_FD_184020 | JGI IMG/M metagenome (GOLD analysis project Ga0209341, IMG submission 184020) | Soil microbial communities from Rifle, Colorado - Rifle CSP2_sed 13_2 (SPAdes) (version 2) | ecosystem: Environmental > Terrestrial > Deep subsurface > Rock core/Sediment | place: Rifle...
CCGCGAGGAGCAGCGCGACCGGCAGGAGGGAGACGAGGATAGCGATGGTCAGCGTGAGGCTGCGGTGCACCACCAACCGCAGATCCATGAGGCGATGACGGATGATCGCGTGCGCGATCAACACCATGAACGGGAGACTGAAGTACGGACCGAGCCAGCTGTAGTACGAATGACCGATCATAAACGGCAGCACGAGGTTGGTCGTTATGGCGCCGGCAGCCCCGAGCAGGATAGCGGTGCCCACATAGCGCAGGTGGGCACGTTCCGTGCCCTTAGCCCGATACAGCTTCATGGCTAGGCTTGTGAATCCCGCGAGCCAGGTCAGGACAAAGTAAGTCGCGAAGGCGGCGTACATCACGCCGACGGTACGTGTGGGGCCCAGGGCACTCATCGCTACGTCTTTGACGATGAGCCCTGTTGCCGCGGAGAGTACGGCGCAGGCGCCCGCAACCACAGAGGCGAAGTAGAGGACGGTGCGGGTCGGCCACCGACCCGGTCTAGGATAGTAGTGGGTGAAGGCCAGAAAAGTGACAGGAACTAAGCTGGCGGTGGCAAAGATGATGCGGGCCCAGAACGAACGTGATCCGCCCGCATACAGGGCCGCAATGCCGAGACTCCAGCAGGCAATGCAGAGCGTAAAGGTGCTAAAGGAGCGGTTGATCGGACTGTCAGGACGCGCCCTCCAAACAAACAATGCGAGCGCGAGCAAGAGACCCGTAACAGTGTAGAGCGATAACGAAATCACGGCTGCGTGGAGGAGAGTGTTGGGAATTCGACCTCAGCAACAGTCCCTCCGATTGTGCCTCGCGAATACAACATCAGACGCGCTCGGTGAAAATCGGCAATCTCTCTACAGATCGAGAGTCCAAGGCCGGTTCCAGACGGTTTAGTTGTGAAGAACGGCTCGAAAATCTTCGCCCTCGCCGTCGGATCAATTCCGGGTCCTTCATCAACTACACGGGCAACAACGGTGCTTCCAGTTGCTTGGTCAGCCTCGACAGTGACCGTTCCGCCCTCGGGCATAGCTTCGATTGCGTTCCTAAGGAGGTTGACAAAGAGCTGAACCAGCTGACCGGGATCGCCCAGGATACGCGGCAAGTCGTCGGGGCACTGAAGATTGATCTTTATTCGCTGTTCCCGGGCGGCAGGAGAATGGATGCTAATGATGTCGTTGAGTAGTGGCGGAAGAGCCACCGCTGTTAGCTTGCCGCCCTCGCTCGGTGCCATTAGCCTGAGACGATCGGCGAGGCGGACGATTCGACTGACCTCCATGGGCAAGAGCCGAACGGCGGTGTCTCGGTATTCAGGGTCATCAAAGCGATCTGGAAGCATCGCAATAAAGTTTGAGATGGCGGCCAAGGGGTTTCGAATCTCGTGCGCAATGCCCGCATAGAACCGGGCCATGTTTGCGAAGTGCTCGATCCTGCGCTGGTTGCGCTCGAGCGCCTTGATCGTGGAGAGATCAGTGACGACGGCGAGCGCGCCCCCGACGCGCCCCTGGTCCCCGTGGAGGACGGCCGTCGAAAGAATCACGTGCAGAACACCGCCTACATCATGGTCGATCACGAACTCAACCTCTCGTGGATACCAAGATCCACTGAGGCCGAATGCGAGAGCCCATCCGACTTCCGCCGGCAGAGTATCGAGAAGGGCGCCGCGACTGTGCTGGCTCAGGTTGAGGAGCTTCATTGCAGCCGGGTTGAAGCTAGTAATTCTGCCTGCAACATCAACCGCTACGACGGCGGAATCAAGCGATTCGAGAAGACGTTCGGAGTACTCAAGCATCTGAATTCGCTGGCGGTAAAGAAGTGCGTTCTCGAGCGCGATTGATGCGAGGTCCGCCAGTGACTCGATGAACACGAGATCGTTCTTGAAATAGGCGTCACCACTGCGGCGGGGTCCGAGGAGGATCGCGCCCAGGAGTTGACTGCGGCGCGCGAGAGTCACAACAACTTCAACTCCTGCCGACCTAAGCGCCTCATGGGCAACACGGGCGGGTCCAGTCTCGGGAGAGACACTTACGATCAGAACATTAGGGTGCGGTTGTTCGGTCAAGAGCGCTGCGATCGAAAACAGGTCTATTGCCGATGGCGTGTCGTCAGGGGGAGCGTCCGGGGGCAGGCGCTCAAGCGAACTGCTCTCGAACGGTCGAACCAACATGACGAACGACTCTGGAACGAAGGCGCCCATGAGGATGTTGTGCACCTCTGCGGCAAGCTCTGCGGGCTGCATTAGATGTCCGAGGCGGCGTGTCGCTTCTCGCAGGGCCGAGGAATACTCGATTCGACCCTTGTAGAAGTACGTGTCGATCACCTGATCGAAAATCCGCTTTGCTGGTGGCGAGAGTACCGCCAGAATCGCCAACGCGATGAGGAGAACATCAGGATGGATGACGATCGCGTTAGATTCCCAGCCGGCAATGGAGTTTCTAGCCAGGGTGATGAGCGCCGATGAAGCAATGATCATCGTGACGACGTAGGCGAGACTGCGATTGACGACAAGGCGTAGGTCCATCAGTCGGTGCCGAATGATGGCGTGCGCTACAAGCGTGACGAACATGAAGCTGAAGTATGGACCCAGCCAGCTGTAAGTCGAGCGTCCGGTCAACAGCGGCAGCACGAGATTGAGCCCGATGCCACCGGCGGCAGAGATTATGATGCCGGCGCCAAGGTACTGAAGCTGCGCACGGGCGAGTCCACGGGCTCGTCTCCATTTCGAGATAAAGACGGCGAGTGCTGCCACCCACGTGACCAAGAAGTAGAGCGCGAAAACCGGATAGAGGAGACCGGGTTCTCTTTCAAGCCCCTCGGAGGTGAGAACATTTCGGTGGACAATGAGGGACGTTGTCAAAGAGAGCAAGGCAAGGCTCGCGCCGACGATGAAAGTCACAGAGAGGAGGCGACGCGAGGGCCAACTGGAAGGAGTTGGATAACAGCGGGTGAAGCCAAGAAAAGCCGCAGGTATCAGGCTGGCGCTTGCAAATGTGAAGCGTCCCCAATCATCAAGGTGAGTTCCACCCTGCAAACCGCCGACACCAAATACCCAACTTGCGAGGAAGACGGTTTGAGCGGTGAACCAACGATTAACCGCGCTGTCCGAGCGTGCGCGCCAGACAAATATGGCGAGAGCTGAGAGGACTGCCGAAAGACCAAAGAGCGCAATTTGTGACACGTGACCGCCGCTTCAGTCGGGTCTACTCAAGACCATCGCGACATGTGACCCGCCGAGACTGTGCGCATGAATAAGTACCCTCCGAACCCTCGCGATGCGTGCCGTGTTCGGCACGTAATCAAGATCGCAGGCTGGATCCGGGATGCGGTAGTTGATCGTCGGGGGAAGCCGCCGATCTCGTAATGCTAGACACGACGCAACTACTTGCATTGCGCTGCTCGCCGCAAGAGCCTGACCACACATCGACTTAAGCGAAGAAAGCGGCACGTTCCAAGCGTGGCTTCCAAAGATTCGCTTGATGCCAGTCGTTTCGGCCGTGTCGTAGTCGGGCATGGAGTTGCCGTGAGCGCAGACATAGTCGATATCGGAAGGAAGCAGTTGAGCGCGCCCCAAGGCCATGGAGACTGCAGTGGCGACCGCACCACCGGTTTCATCCACTTTGCGGAGGTGGGCTCCTTCGCTTGTGCTTCCGAGACCTAGGATCCGTGCGTAGATATTGGCTCCCCGAGCCGTGGCGGCCTCCTCATCCTCGATCACGACCACGGCAGCACCTTCGGCCAGTACCAGCCCTGATCGCCAGTGGTCGTAGGGGCGACTCGCTTCTTCCGGCGGGCCCTGCCAGCGGGACAGGACGCCGGCTGAGTGGAAAAGGGTTAGGGCGTAGGGGGAAAGTGGCGTTTCGCTTCCGCCGGCAATTGCAGCTATTGCCTTGCCCTGCCGGATCTCTTCTGCCGCCCATCCAATCGCGTCCAAGCCCGCGGCGCAGGCGGTGGAGAAAGTCGTCGTTTGCCCGCGAGCGGCAGCCTCAATAGCCACGTGACTAGTGGCTGCGTGCGCAGGGTATTCATTCGTAGTCCACGGCGCCACGTTCGTGCCCCGCAGGAAAGCCGTGAAGTTTGCCTCGCCCAAGTCAACCTGACCATTCATGGAGGTACCAATTGCGACGCTAACGCGCTCGGATGGGATCCCAGCACTGTCAAGATCGCTGTCCTGCCGGGCCATCTTCGCTGCGGCGAGGGCGAACTGACTGAACCGGCCCGCTACTCGCGCAATGCGGCCGGGCATCCAGTCGAGCGGATTGAAGTCCCGCACCTCGCCGACCATGCGGCAGTCCGGCGGGAGTTTCGACGCGTCGAAGAGGGTGGGGCTGCCGATGCCGGAGCGACCCGCCAGGGCCGAGGCCCAGAACTTCTCGACCCCTACGCCGATAGGCGAGACAATGCCGAGGCCGGTGATCACCGGTTGGCGCTTCATGCGACGGCCGGGCGAGCTCTGGATCGGCGGGCCGATTTCCTCATGAAATCTCGGCGCTTACGTTACCAGTAGACCGGCCTTGTGGCCAAGCTCTATACAGTGAGGCTGCTAGAATAGGGAACCTGTCCGGATATGTCCAGAAAACTGATTAACCGTCGACATTTCCTGACGCTGCCCCTGGCTGCCGCCGCAGGCGCCGCCCTGACCCCCCTGGCGCGCGCCTTCGCCCTCGCCGAGACGCGGCAAGGGGCCTATGTGGTTGATGTCGGTATCCTATATGGCCTGCTCAACTTCCACCTGGACGGGACCATCGCGGAGCAGGTCGACCCCGTGGCGGGGCGATATGACGTCCGGGCGGTGGGCGAGGGGGACGGGATCGCGAACCGGATCGAGTCGAGCGGTGCCCTGCGGGACGGCCGCTGGCGGCCTCTGCGGGTGCGGACCTGGTTCTCGGTGAAGGGGCGCGAGTCGCGCTCGGACATCACCTACGACTACGCGCGGCGCACCATCGAGTACCACTTCCGCGGCGAGACCTTCTTCCTGCGGCGCCTGCGGGTCGCGGACGACGTCGTCCCGATCCCCGCGGACGTACACGTCGACGACGCGGTGAGCGCGACGCTCAACTACGGCGACGGGACGTGGCGGCCGCGCGCGGACGGTACGCTCGAGACGTGGGTGGTGCGTCGCAAGCGGAACGAGGGCGAGGGCCCGGACGACGTCGAGAAGTTCTACCGCGCTGAGCTGGTGCCGATCAGGCTGAAGGTGGGCGCGGCGCCGGCGGGCAGAAAGCCCATCGCGGAGTTCGATCTGACGGGTTTCTCGTCCTGGGCCCGGCGCGACCATCCCGCCCAGGTCACGTTCGGGCGCGACCGCCGGCCGGAATTGATCGAGCTGTCCATGATCCTCGGGACGTCGGTCCGCATCCACATGAAGACCGCCTGAATGCACGACCTCGTCACGCTCGGCGAGGTGATGCTGCGCCTGTCCGTCGCGTCGCCGGCGCGCTTCGAGACCGCGCGCCAGCTCGACGTCCTGATCGGCGGCGCCGAGGCCAACGTCGCCGCGGCCTGCGCCCGTCTGGGCCTGCGCGCGGCGTGGGTGTCGGCGCTGCCCGCCAACCCGTGGGGCGAGCGGATCCGCCGCGAGCTGGCCGGGCACGGCGTGGACTGCGCCCACGTGCGGATGACCGAGGGCGCGCGCGTCGGCGTGTACTTCCTCGAGCACGGCGTGGCGCCGCGGCCGACGCGCGTGCTCTACGACCGGCGCGATTCCGCCTTCGCGCGGCTCACGGCCGCGGAGGTCGACTGGGCGCCCGTCCGGCAGGCGCGTCTCGTGCACCTGAGCGGCGTCACGCCGGCCCTCGGCCCGTCGGCGCGGGCGCTCGTGGAGCGCGCCGTCGAGGAGGCCGCCACGGTGTCGTACGACGTCAACTACCGCGTCGCGCTCTGGGCGCCCGCCGAGGCGCGCGCGTTCGCGGAGCGCGTGCTGCCGCGCGCCCGCTACCTCTTCGTCGGCCAGGCCGAGGCGCGCACGGTCTTCGGCCTCACGGGCGCGCCCGAGCAGGCGCTCGAGGCGCTCGGGCGCCTGGCGCCGAAGGCGACGGTCGTCCTCCTGCGCGGCGGGGACGGCTCCCTGGTGCTCGACGGCGGCCGCGTCTGCCGCCCCCGCATCGCGCCGGCGGTGCAGGTGGTGGACCCGATCGGCGCCGGCGACGCCTACGTCGCGGGCTTCCTCTGGGCGGCGCTGACGGGGCGCGACGCCCAGGAGGCCGCCGACGCCGGCGCCGCCGTCAGCGCGCTCAAGTGCGCCACCTGGGGAGACATCGCGCTCGTGAGCCCCCAGGACGTCGCCGATCTGCTGGCCGGCGGTCCCGACGTGCGCCGCTGAGCGGCGTCGCCACGCTCACCCCGTCGCTCGCCCTCCTGCTATAGTCCAGGGAGCATGGCGGGCGAGCGCATCCTGGACGGCCTGAACGACGCGCAGCGCGAGGCCGTCACCCACGACGCCGGTCCCCTCCTGATCGTCGCCGGCGCGGGCACCGGCAAGACCACCGTCATCACGCGCCGTATCGCCTGGCTCATCGGGCAGAAGAAGGCCCGGCCCGAGGAGATCCTGGCGCTCACCTTCACCGACAAGGCCGCCGCCGAGATGGAGGAGCGCGTCGACACGCTCGTGCCGTACGGCTACGCCGACGTCGAGATCGCCACCTTCCACGCCTTCGGCGACCGGCTCCTGCGCGAGCACGCCCTCGAGCTCGGCCTCCGCCCCGACTTCCGGGTGCTGAACCGCGCCGAGCAGGTCATCTTCTTCCGCGACCGGCTCTTCGACTTCCCACTGGACCGCTACCGCCCGCTCGGCGACCCCACGCGCCACCTGCAGGCGATCATCACGCTCATCAGTCGCTGCAAGGACGAGGACATCGCGCCCGAGGAGTACCGGGCGTGCGCCGAGCGGCTCGCGGCGGCGGCCGCGGCGCACCCCGAGGATCGCGAGCTCGCCGACCGCGCCGCGCAGCACGCCGAGCTGGCCGCGGCGTACGCGAAGTACCAGGAGGCCATGCTCGCGAGCGGCGCGATCGACTTCGGCGACCAGATCGGGCTGGTGCTCAAGCTCCTCCGCTCCCGGGCGCACGTGCTCAACGCCCACCAGCGCCGCTTCCGGTACGTCCTGGTGGACGAGTTCCAGGACACGAACCACGCGCAGTTCGAGATCGTCAAGCTCCTGGCCGCGCGCCACGCGAACGTCGCGGTCGTCGCCGACGACGACCAGGCAATCTATCGGTGGCGCGGCGCGGCGATCTCGAACGTGCTCGGCTTCCTCGAGTTGTATCCCGCCACGCGCCAGGTGGTCCTCACCGAGAACTACCGCTCGCACCAGCGGCTGCTCGACGCGGCCTACCGGCTGATCGTGCACAACAACCCCGACCGGCTCGAGGTGAAGGCCGGGATCAGCAAGCACCTCACGGCCGTGGAGCAGCGCGAGGGCGGCGCGCCGGTGCACCTCCACTACGAGACCGCGACGCAGGAGGCGGACGCGGTCGCGCAGATGATCCGCGAGCGGGCGGACGAGGGCGCGTGGCGGCCCGACGACGTGGCCGTCCTCGTGCGCTCGAACAACGACGCCGACCAGTTCCTGCGCTCGTTCAACCTCCGCGGGATCCCCTGGACGTTCTCGGGCAACGCGGGGCTCTACGGCCGGCCGGAGATCCGGCTCCTCATCGCGTTCCTGCGCTCGGTCGCGCACCCGGACGACTCGGTCAGCGTGCACTACCTGGCGTCCTCGGACATCTACCAGGTGCCGATCGTCGACCTCACGCGCTGCGCGACGTACGCGGACCGCCGGCACCGCTGGCTGTTCGACGTGCTCCGCGGCGTGGAGGCGCTCGAGGGCGTGCGCGACGAGGTGGGCGCCGAGGGCCGCGACGCGATCCGCCGGCTCGTGGCCGACCTCACGCGCTACATGGAGCTGGCGCGCGAGATGCCGACGGGCGAGCTGCTCTACCAGTTCCTGGTGGACTCGGGCTGGCTCGCGCGCATGTCCAAGGCCGCGAGCGCGCGCGACGAGGCGGAAGTGCAGAACGTCTCGCGGTTCTTCCGCCGCGTCCAGGACGCCTCGAAGGCGCTCCGCTACGACAACGTGCGCGAGTTCGTCAACCACCTCGACGCGCTGATCGACGCGGGGGAGGACCCGGCGGTGACGGAGGCGGACGTCGAGACGCCCGCCGTCCACGTGCTCACCGTCCACAAGGCGAAGGGCCTCGAGTTCCCCGTGGTCTTCCTCGTGAACCTCGCGCAGGACAAGTTCCCGCTCCGGCGGCGCCGCGAGGCGCTCGAGGTGCCCGCGGAGCTGATCAAGGACACGCTGCCGGCGGGCGACTACCACCTGCAGGAGGAGCGCCGCCTGTTCTACGTCGGCATGACGCGCGCCCGGCGCGAGCTGTACCTGACGAGCGCGCGCGACTACGGCGGCACGCGCGCGCGCAAGGTGAGCCAGTTCGTGCTCGAGACGCTCGACCTGCCCAAGGACGCGGCGCGGCCGTTCAAGGCCAAGGCGATCGAGGAGATCCAGCGCTTCGCCCCGCCGGCGGCGGCCGCGGACGATCCGCTCCCGCCGATGCCGCCCGACGCGGAGCTGCTCCTCAGCCACAAGCAGGTGGACGACTACCAGACGTGCCCGCTCAAGTACCGCTACATCCACCTGCTGCGGGTGCCGATCCTGCGCCACCACGCGGTCGTTTACGGCGCGACGATCCACAAGGTCGTCGAGTACTACCTGCTGCGCCGAGCCGCGGGCAACTACACCTCGCTCGAGGACCTGCTGGCCTGCTACGCGCGCGAGTGGGACAACCAGGGGTTCCTCACCTGGGAGCACGAGGAGGCGCGCAAGGCCGCCGGGCACGAGGCCCTGACGCGCTTCTGGCACGAGGAGGAGTCCGGCGGCACCAAGCCCACGGCGGTCGAGAAGGAGTTCGGCTTCAGCCTCGGCCCCGACCGCGTGCGCGGGCGCCTCGACCGGGTGGACGAGGACCTGCTGGGGGCGACGATCATCGACTACAAGACGGGCGAGGTCGCGAAGCAGAAGGACGCCGACCGCCGCACCGCCGAGAGCCTGCAGCTCAAGATCTACGCCCTCGCGTGGCGGGAGATGACGGGCGCCTTCCCGCAGCGCGTGGAGCTGCGCTTCATCGAGTCGCACGTGGTCGGGCGCCACACGCCGACGGAGGCGGACGCCGAGGCGGCGGTCGCCGCCGTCAAGGCGGCCGCGGCGGGCATCCGCGCCCGCCGCTTCGAGGCGACGCCGTCCTACCGCGCCTGCCGATTCTGCGCCTACAGCCAGGTCTGCCCGTACACCGCGACGCGGGAGTGACGCTCCGGCAGCAGATCGGCGACGGCGAGGCACACGGAGCGCAGAGCCAGCGGCACGGCGACGGACGTCGGGGTCAGCGTCTCCACTGAGCGATAGCGCCAGCCGTAGGGCGCCGACTCGTCGTCGAGCGCCACCGGCATCTGCGCCCGCACGATCCAGCCCGGCGGGAGCACGGCCCCACAGGGTCGCGACGGTGTCGCGCGTCAGGCGGTCCCCGTATCGAACATCGGGCAGCTCGGCGAAGTGATCGGCGTCACGCCAGAGATAGACGAGCCGGCTCGAACCTCGGGGTCCGCCTTCGAGCACCAGAACCCGTCGCTTGAGGCCATACATCCGGGCGTGCGCGATGAACTCTCCCAGCGTCGGCATCTGGGAGAAGCGCGCAGTCACTTAGCTTAGGCGACGAGGGGAGCGACTCGGATCTCGGGCGTCGGGATCTTGATACCGCGCTTCTTGATCCGCAATCCGAATGTCTGGACGGGGAGGGAGATCTTCGACCGCCGGAACAGCTCCCAGTACTTGGCCGGCGCCTGCCGGACGTTTCGAAAGGGCTTCAGCCCGTGCTTCAGGCTGATCGCGATGTGACCGGCAATCAGGCGCTCCAGCCCGGACTGGAGATCGCTCAGGCTCTTCGCCTGCGTCGCGAAGTCGTATTCGAGGCAGTGAGCGCAGAGCCACTCGCCTTCCTGGAAGATGACCACACGCAATCTCCCGTTCCGCACCGCAGTCCGAAGCTTAACACCCCACCCCGCCATTCCGAAGCTCCCTACCGCACGCTAACGGGCTGACAGGCGAGGGTCAATGTCCATTCTGGGATACACGCGAGCCACGGGGCGTCGAGCAGTCTCTGATTCTGTTGTGCCGACAACGTTGACACATTACTGTATCCCGATTGTAGGCCGCAGACGGAGGGAGCCATGCCCGGCACGAGGACGAAGGCACGCCAGCCCCGCGACGTGACGATGAGCCTGCGCGCCAGCCAGAGGCAGCGCGCGCTGATCGATCAAGCGGCGGAGACGCTCGGGAAGAACCGCTCGGATTTCATGCTGGAGGCGGCCTGCCGCGAGGCGGACACGGTGCTGCTCGGTCGGCGGCTCTTCCCGCTGAATGACAAGGCATACAAGCGCTTCACCGCGGCGCTCGACAAACCGCCGGCGGGCAATCCGAAGCTGGGCCGCCTGCTGGCCTCCAAAGCGCCCTGGGAGCGATGAGGGAGCGGCCATGATCACGAAATTCGCCACGGTGTACCCCGGCCACGTGGACCTGCCCGACATGGGGCAGCAGGCCACGCCCGCCAACGAGCGGCGCTATCCCAACGAGCACCTGGCGACCGTCTTCGCCAAGACCGAGGCCGTCGCGCGGACGATGGACGAGTGCGGCTATCACGCGCTCTGGCTCGCCGAGCACCACTTCCAGCACGAGGGCTACGAGTGCCTGCCGAACCTCCTCATGATGGCGGTGCACCTGGCCCACCTGACGCCGCGGATCAAGATCGGCTGCGGCTTCAACATCGCGCCCATGTGGCACCCCCTGCGCCTGGCCGAGGACTTCGCCACCGCCGACATCCTCACGCGCGGCCGCGTCATCTTCGGCGTCGGCCGCGGCTACCACACGCGCGAGGTGGAGACCTTCGGCGCCCCGATGCTCGACGCCGAGGCCAACCGCGCGCTGTTCGAGGAGCAGGTCGAGATCATCTTCAAGGCGTTCGACCAGGAGTCGTTCGCGCACCAGGGCAAGCACTACACGCTGCCGCCCGCCGTCCCGTACCGCGGCTACGAGCTCTCCGAGCTGACGCTGGTCCCGCGCCCCCTGCGCCGGCCCGTCGAGTGCTGGCAGCCCATCGTGAGCGCGAGCCCGCGCGGGCTCGACTTCATGGTGCGCCACGGCATCAAGGGCGTCATCGGCGGCGGCGCCGCGACCATGGCCGAGGGCCCCATCCACGCCTACCGCGAGGCCGCCGCCCGCGCCGGCCGCGAGCTCGCCCTGGGCGAGAATCTCTGCCTCGGCATCTTCTTTCACCTCGCCGAGAGCCGGGCCCGGGCCATCCGCGAGCTCACGCCCTTCTACGAGGAGCACGTGAAGATGTTCGCCCCGCTCGGCTTCGTCCCGGGGATCACGCCCGCCCAGGTCGCGGCGGCCGCCCGGCGCGGCGGCTGGGGCGCCGCCGGCGTGCCGACGCTCCCGCACTACATGCAGACCGGCGCCTGGTTCGCGGGCACGCCCGAGGAGCTGGTCGCCCACCTCAAGGACCTCGAGGCTCGCTTCCCGGGGCTCCAGCACGTCAACCTGAGCACCAGCATGGGCACGCCCCAGGCCGTCATGCTCGAGCAGCTCCGCTGGGTTGCGCGGGAGGTCATGCCGAAGTTCGGGAGGCTTGCAATCGACGACGCCGAAGTCTGATATTGAACTGCATATGAAGCTCGTTCGCCGTCCCGTGCGCGCCCTCAGAGTCGTCGTCTTCCAGGAGGGTGACTGGCTCTGTGCGCAGTGTCTCGACCATGACCTTGCAGTACAGGCCAAGACACTCGAGAAGCTCTACGACCGGCTGTCGCGAATGATCGTGGGACATATTGCGGTACGGCGAGAGCAGGGCCGGCGGCCATTCGAGGACCTGCCGTCCGCGCCGAAGAAATACTGGGACATGTTCGAGCACTCCAGGATCCCGCTCCCGACGCAGATGTTTCGCGTGAAGAACTACCCGTCGAATTTTCCTGCTCCGAAGGTCCGCGTCGCCGTCCCGATCGCCGCGTCAAAGTAACGGGTGACCGCGCACTTCTCAGTCCTCGGTTGCGATGCGGAGGATCACGTCCTGCGCCTGCTGGATGGTCGCTTCCGGCCACTTCGGGGTCAGCCGGCCGAAGACGTCCTGGATCCGCTCGCCGTGACCCGCGAAGAACGCATGGGTCAGTCGCGCCTCCGGCTCGATCCGGAAGACGCGGAGATGGCGCACGAGGCCCGTCCACTCGTCTGGGGGTTCCGCGACCGCGAGCACCAGCAGCAGCGGCGCCCAGTGCGTTTGCACCGCGCCGATGTCCTCCACGAGCTTCGAATGGAGATACCGGCGAAACTTGACCTCGACCAACCACCCCTGACCGCCGTCGGGGTCGATCACGAAGAGGTCGGGCATCGAGCGCAGGCGCGGTGGCGCGATCTGCCGGAAGCGCTCCGCGTCGGCGTTGCGAAGCTCGCGCACGACCCGCTCGATGCCCAGTGGGATGACCTGGTACCCGGCGTCCACGAGCAAGACCTCGATCACCGTCGCGACGAGGTGACCCGAGAGCGCCGCGTCAAGCGGGAACACGGCTACCCCGTCACCAGGGAGGACCGCTGCTCAGCCAAGGAACACCGTGTCGCGGTGCCACTCGAGGAACTCGCCGGCCGGGCGGTCCTCGTCGTGCTTCGGCAGCAGGAGCCGCTCGCCTTTCAGGCGGTAATAGTGCTCGCCATTGTCGAAGTCGGCCTTGAGACGGCGACTCACCAGCAACTGATGGTGGGGGTCGACGCCGATGTACCCGCGGTCGAACAACGTGTGCACGTCCGACCGCAGGAGCAACGCGTTGTCCACGCGGTGCGTGCCTCCGGCGCTCACGGGCCGGATGTGCGCGGCCTCGAGGACCGGCAGCGCCTTCTCGCGCGTGACTGCGCACCTCCGGTGGTACAGGTCCGTCACGAGAACGCGGAACGTGCCCTGGCCGAGACGGGTGCGAACCAGTCGATCCTCGCCGTACACTTGCTCCCGTACCACCTGGGCCCCTCGCCCGGTCTCTTGACGAAGGCGCGCCGCGACCTCCTCCCAGAACGAGCGGCCGGGCTCGGTGCGCAGATCGTAGGTCTTCCCCTGGACGATCTCTCGGCTGAAGTCTGTGGGCGTGGGGAGCCAGTCCGGTTGGTTCCAGAAGAACGGATCGCGCAGGATGATGCAGCCGATCGTGTAGTCGGCGTGCGGATCGGCGACGGACCGGCGGTACTTCTCCACGCGCCGGCGCATTTCCGGGAGCGACACCACGCCATTCTTCTCCCCGAAGGCCTCCCAGGCGAGGCTGACGGGCAGCAGCGAGAAGTGGGCGAAGAACGCCCCGCCGACCACGAAGTTGTCCGGGGCGTGCAGTTTGAAGAGGAACGGCTGGCCTGGCGAAAGGGCCGTGAAGTGCCGGCTGCCGCCGGGCTGCCAGAAGTTGACCTCGTCGAGGTCGGGGCGGGCGTGCAGGAACCGGTACCAGTCCCGATCTGTCACCGCCAGGAAGGCCTTCATGCGGCGCCGGGCACGGGCTTGAAGGTTCCCACATCAGGAAGATAAGCCAAGCCTCGACCGAACTGTCTACTATTATGGACACGGCGGTATGGACACGGCGGTGCCGTAACCCGTAGTTCCGAGCGAGGGCGATCTGTGTCAAAGGGAAAGAGGACCGCGACCACCGCAACCCTCGGCCTCGAGGCCAAGCTCTGGGCGGCCGCCGACGCGCTGCGCAACAACATGGACGCGGCGGAGTACAAGCATGTCGTCCTCGGCCTGATCTTCCTCAAGTACATCTCCGACGCGTTCGAGGCCAAGCACGCCGAGCTGGACGCGCAGCGCAAGCAGGGCGCCGACCCCGAGGACCCCGATGAGTACCGCGCGACCAGCATCTTCTGGGTGCCGAAGGAGGCGCGCTGGCCGCACCTGAAGGCCAAGGCGCCGCAGCCGACCATCGGCACGCTCGTGGACGACGCCATGAGCGGCATCGAGCGCGATAATCCAACGCTCAAGGGCGTGCTGCCCAAGGACTACGCTCGGCCAGGGCTCGACAAACAGCGGCTCGGCCAGCTCATCAACCTGGTGTCCGACATCGGCCTCGGCAGCCCGGCCGACCGCGCCAAAGATATTCTTGGCCGCGTGTACGAATACTTCCTCGCAAGGTTTGCGAGCGCCGAGGGGAAGGGGGCCGGTCAGTTCTACACGCCCTCGCGCGTGGTCCGCGTGCTGGTCGAGGTTCTCGCCCCCTACAAGGGCCGCGTCTACGACCCCTGCTGCGGCTCGGGCGGCATGTTCGTCTCCAGCGAGAAGTTCATCGAGGCCCACAGCGGCAAGCTCGGCGACATCTCCATCTACGGCCAGGAGTCCAACTACACCACCTGGCGGCTCGCCAAGATGAACCTCGCCATCCGCGGCATCGACGCGCAGATCGCCCACGGCGACACCTTCCACAACGACCACGGCCCGGACCACGAGGGTGTCAGCGGTGCCGAGACTGGTGTCACGATGCCCGCCCTCCTCCAGGAGTCCGCCTCTCATGCTCATCACCATTGAGCAGTTTCGCTCCCGCGTGGAAGGCGATTGCGCTGGCTTGGTTGCGGATCTTCAGACATTGACCGGACGCTATGGGTCCGAGGAAGCAAAGGCGTGGGAAAACTCGCTTGGAAAGCTCAGTGAAGTCTTCCAGGCGCCCTCGTTCCAGCCACTTCATCTCTACTTCGGGAGTCGAGGGAATCTCGCCCTGGAGTACCAGCTGCCCGCTTCCTCCTCATGGTGCGATGTTGTGTTGCTCGGCGCGCACGACGAGAAGCCGTCGGCCGTGGTCTTGGAGCTCAAGGATTGGATTACTCGAAGTGACATGCCGGGGCGATACGAGGGGCTGATCGAACGGCAGGGCTCGCAGGAGCTACATCCTTCGGATCAAGTTCGAGGCTATACAGAGTATTGTCGTCGGTTTCACTCGGCGGTCGCCAATCATGGCGCCGCCGTTCATGGCTGTGTCCTTTTCACACGCGACCGCTGGGCGGAGGCTTATTCTCGAGCACCGAATCACGAACTCGCCGTCAGATTCCCGCTTTTCACGGTGACGCCAGACGACGTACAGAGACGCTTTCCGAAATTCTTTGAGAGTCGACTGACGTCGCCAGATGAACCATTCGCCAACGCCTTTGCGAACGGCCGCTACCGTCAGAGTCGAGGCTTCGTGGCGCAGATAGGCGCTCAGATTCTGAGCCCGAAAGCTGAGGTCTTCGAGCTTCTTGACAACCAGCGGAAGGCCTTCGCGCTCTGCCGCTCAATCGTAAAGGATACGTTCCTCGCCGCCGAGTTCTCGGCGCCGCTCAAGAAGGTCATCGTCATCAAAGGGCCGCCGGGCTCGGGCAAGTCTGTCATTGCGGCACGGTTGTGGGCATCCTTAGTAACGGATAGAAACCTTCCGGACGGCGACGTTGTCTTCACCACGACGTCCCTCAGCCAAAACAGCAATTGGTCCAGTCTTTTCCGCCGAACGACCGGAATTGAGGCCGCGAGCGGCGTCGTCCGAAAAGCGACGAGCTATTCCCCAATTACAACTCAACGCTTGGGCCAACTTCGGAGTCGGCACGGCGCTGAGTTTTTGGCTGACGCAGAAGTATGGCGCGAGAATCTTGCCACGTTGAAAGCTCTCGGTGAGCCCTGCCGCGACGGTGCTTGCGAGAATCAAAACCTTGTTTCGATCGTTGATGAGGCGCACGCTCTGATTAATCCCGAAGATCCCAAAGGACGGGGAAACTTCGGATTCGCCACAACCTTGGGACCCCAGGCGTACCACATCATTCGTAGCTCGGTTCTTACAGTCTTCCTGCTTGATCCCCTGCAGGGATTCCGCGAACGAGAGAACACGTCGATCGAAGAGTTACGCAAGTGGTCCAGGGAACTGGCTGCAGGCGAGCCGGAGGAGATCAGCCTCGAAGGCACGCAGTTTCGGTGTGCCGGTTCTGCCGAGTTCGTCACCTGGCTTGAGTCGGTCCTAAGCGGCGCGGAGGCCGGTGCGAACAAGGCGCTGGCGAGGTTATGGAATCGCAGCCTCGCTCAGCCCATCACGAAGGGCGCAATCGTTCCATCGTCTGCGAAGGTCCTCGAAGTGGGACGTGAACTGGAGGTCGCCGAAGCCGCGGGCGCTTATCGAGTGAATGCATCCCAGACAGCCGTTGCGATAGGGCGCTCGCGAATGGATGTCCGTATCTTCGACAACCCGGAGCAGTTGGAAGCTGCCCTACGCCAGCGGCAGGTCGAAGGCAATAGTGTGCGCCTTCTATCGAGCTACTCGCGAAAGTGGAAGACCGAGGGCGCCGCCAATCCTCACGCGCTCGATCCATCCCTGATGGACTTCCACGAACGCTATGAGGTCAACGGCCAGAAGCGAGTCTGGAGCCGAGTGTGGAACTTCGTCCCGCGTGGTGGCGACTACACGTGGTACGTGATCGCGCACCCGGCCGGCCGCATTGCGCAAGATCCGCTGTGTGAAGTGGGCTGCCCGTATGCGGTGCGCGGGTTCGACTATGACTACGTCGGCATCCTCTGGTTGAACGATCTCATGTGGCGTGGGAACAGATGGCGCGTCGATCCGATGGCCGTAGAGGAGAGTGGTGTAAAGGACCTCGCGGCTGCGGCCCGCCGGGAATTCAGAAGGGAGCACGACGGTCCAGCGACAGCAGAACTTCTTCAGAGTGTCGTGCAGGCCTACCGCATCCTCTTCACCCGGGCCCTCAAGGGAGCGTACATCTGGATTCCTGATGCCGAAACCCGTGCACACCTCGTGTCCTCGCTTGGGTGAGCATCCCTGCGGGACTACTTTCCACCCCGACCGTCCGCGCCAACGACACCATCGACTGGACCGTGCGCGAGAACGTCCGCGCACAGCGCCGCGTGCTGGTGAAGCGCATCCTCCGCAAGCACGGCTATCCGCCCAGCCCGACATGCAGGAGAAGGCGACGCAGACGGTGCTGGAGCAGGCGGAGGTGCTGTCGGAGGGATGGGCAGTTGCTTGAGCGTGTCTTGACAGGACCTCACAGGTGAGTATCCTGACGGCCAGGATCACCAGGGAGGGGTACGCTTTCAGGTTCCGTCCTGAAGGGGTGCCCCTTCAGCTTTTGTACTCGATCTTCCGTTTGGCGTTGTCCAGGGTGTTCTTCGAGGTAGACGCGAAACCGCCGCCAATCCAGCTTCCACCCGAGGCCGGTCATCCCGAGGTGGAGGTTCTGGCCGTCGCCTGGTCACGCCTTCACGCGCTACCCGGCTTTCGTGAACCACTCGTATCGCTCGGCCAGGAAGTCGCGGTTCGGCTGCAGGACCGCGCTGCGCGGGATGTGGATGCGCGCGCCGTGGAAGCCCTGCAGGCCATGGCGGAGCATGGGCCCATCGGGCTCGCGGAGAATGGCGGGCTTCACCTCGACGTGGAGATCGGGGCGAATGCCGAGCAGGTGGCCGTCGAACGCCGCGTGGTGCAGCGTGCAGAGGGCCAGGCCGTTCGGCACCACGGGCTCGCCGCGCGGGTGGCCATCGGGCAGGATGTGGGCGGCCTCGAGCAGCTCCTCGTGGCGCAGGCGGCAGATGGCGCAACACTGCTGGTAGGCCGCGAGCACGCGCTGGCGGAAGCTCTGCTGATGGAGCCGCTGACGGGTCGAGCGGGTGATGTACTTCCGGCGCGCCTCGGTCTCCACGGCCTCCTCGATGCGCGAGCCCAGGTGCAGGAGCCGCGCGTCGTCGACGGCCACCTTGAACGCCAGCGCCTGCGGATCGTCGCCGACGATGTAGACGGGCCACACCGGTAGATAGCGGCCGGGCACGAGGCCATAGAGATAGACCAGCGGGGTCTCGCGCTGCATGGCCCGGCGCAGGCCGACGTTGTCCGGGTGCCTGGGATCGGTGCCGCGATAGCGGTAGAGAATGACCCCGCCTTCCTCCACGCGATCCTCGTAGGGCCGCTCGCGTCCTTCGACGATAGGAGCGGTTCTGATCGTCAGCGGCACGTCGGTCAGGACCGACGGCTTGAAGATGCCCTGCGGCCCGACGAGGGGCACCCGCGTGCCGTTGAAGTCGAAGCCCCGGCTCAGGGTCTCCCACGCGAGGACCTCGCCGCGGAGACGCGTCTGCTCCGCGAGGAACTCGAACGCCGCCGCGCGGACGCGGCTGTCCAGGTCGGAGGTCGCCACGGCTGGAAGATAAACCGGGCGGGGATTGAACTAAAGGAGCACGACGCAACGGGTGCCCGCGTCCATGGGCAGTGAGCGCAAGAAGTGCCCTCAAGGGGTGGCAGGTCCCGACCATCACTGAGCGAAAACCTGCGCTTGGCGCCACGCACGGCCTGGCGGCGGACTTGCAGTTGGCGCCGCCGTCTTCGTCGACGGCCAGAACCTCTTCACATGCCGCGCACGCCGCCTTTGGCAGCACATACCCTGAGTACGATGTCGTTACGCTCGGCCGGACGATCTGCGCGACCAGAGGCTGGACGGCGGTCGCCGTGCGCTTCTACACGGCTATTCCCGGGTCCGCGGACGATGCCCGGTGGTACTGGTTCTGGACGGCGAAGCTGGCCGCCATGGGGCGCCAGGGCGTTCACGTCTTCTCGAGGCCGCTGCGATATAGGAGCCAAACCGTGCGCATACCCGACGGGACGGAGCACAGCGACGCAGGCCGCGCTGGAGCAGGCGGAGCTGGCCACTCAGGCTGACCACCTGCCGATGAGCCGTACCTGATGCGTCTGCCGTGTCCTTACCTTGGCGGCGACGTTGAGTGGACGGAAGAGCGCGAGCACCATATCGCGACGCGGCATCCGGAGCTCGTGCCGACGCATCGTGATCGTGTCGTCGCGACCCTGGCCGATCCCGATGAGGTGCGGCGCCACGCGGAGTACACGGACACGCGGCTGTTCGTGCGCTGGTTCGGCGAGCTGATGGGCGGCAAGAATGTCGTGGTGGCGACGGTATCGACGCTGGGCCCTGACGTGAGACACTGGATCGTGACGGCTTGGATGGCGGGGAGGCCGGCGAAGGGGGAGTTGGAATGGAAACGCCCTTGAAGTTCGAGTACGACGAAGAGGGCGACATTCTTTACATCAACAAGGTTTCCCCGTACCCCGATCAGGAAACCGAACAGCTCGAATACAACGTGATCGCGCGGCGAAGCCCTCGGACTGGCGCCATCGAGAATCTGGAGGTCCTCTTTTTCACGCGGTGGCTGCTGAAGGAGGGGCGGCCTGGAGTCAAGGGGCTGCGGGAACTCTTCGCCGAGCCTGGACCCGCGGCCCGGGCCTGAGACGAGGCAAGACGGCGGTCGGCGAGCTGCGGCGGCTCACGGCGCGGGGGTCGCGCGGCCGAGGCAGCAGCGCTTGAACTTGCGCCCGCTGCCGCACGGGCAGGGGTCGTTGCGGCCGGCGGCGGAGTCCGCCGCGCGCCGCTCCTCCATGATCCGCTCCGGGGGCTGGCCCGCCCTCCACAGCGCGGCGAGCCGCTCGAGCGCCGGCCGCGCGTGGGTGAAGAAGCGCTCGTAGGCCGCGCAGAGGTAGCTCAGGCCGGCGATGCGGTCCTTGGGGCAGCCGCCGTTGCACAGCGCGCGCACGGCGCACTCGCGGCAGCGCCGGGGCAGGGCGTCGCGCTTGGCCGCGCCGAACGCCCGCTGCGCCGGGCTCGCGAGCAGCGCGGCGAGGGGCGTCTCGCGGATGTTGCCGACGCGGTGCGCCGGGTCGACGAAGTGGTCGCACGCGTAGAAGTCGCCGTTGTGCTCGAGCACGGGCACGTCGCCGCAGGTCTCGCGGAAGACGCAGAGCGCGTGCCCGAGCCCGCACGTCGCGCGCACGGCCTCGTCGAACATCTGCACGCTGACGCGTCCCACGTCGTGCCGGATCCACTCGTCGAAGACCGCGCAGAGGAACTCGCCGACCGCCGCCGCGGTCGGGGTCCGCTCGCTCACGCCCGCCGGCGTCCGCTCGACGAGCGGCAGGAACTGGAGCGACGGGACGCCGAGCTCCTTGAAGAACCGGTAGACGGCGGTCGGCGCGGCGACGTTCGCCGCGTGGACCACGCAGAGGACGTCCGAGCGGACGCGGTGCCGCTGGAGCAGCCGCCAGCCGCGCACGACGTCCCGGTGCGTGGGCCCGCCGCCACGGGTCACGCGGTAGCGGTCGTGGTACTCCGCCGGCCCGTCGAGGCTCAGGCCCACGAAGAAGCCCTCGGCGGCGAGGAAGCGGCACCACGCCTCGTCGAGGAGGGTGCCGTTGGTCTGCAGGTTGTTCACGATCCGCCGGCCCGGCGGCCGGTGCCGCTTCTGCAGGGCGACGATCCGGCGGAAGTAGTCGAGCCCGAGGATCGTGGGCTCGCCGCCGTGCCACGCGAACGTGACCAGCTCGCCCGGCGAGGCCTCGATGTGCTGGAGGACGTACGTCTCGAGGAGGTCGTCGGGCATGCGGAACGATTCGCGCTCCGGATAGAGGCGGCGCTTGTCCAGGTAGTAGCAGTAGCGGCAGTCCAGGTTGCACAGCGCCCCCGTCGGCTTCGTCATGACGACCTGGAACTCCCCGCTCGCCATGCGCCGAGGATAGCCGCCGTGGCGCCGGCGCGCCAGACGCTTGCGGCCGGGCGTAAGATCGCGCCATGAGCCAGCACGCCGGGCCGCCGCGGGGCGGTGAGGCGCCGGCCGTGCCCGAGCCGACGTTCGCCGAGCGCGCGCGCACGCTCGCGTACCTCGGCCGCACGGGCACGCTCGCGACGCTCGCGCGCCGGCCCGCGGGCCACCCGTTCGCGTCGCTCATGCCCTACGCGCTCGACGCGGGCGGCCACCCGCTGCTGCTCATCAGCGCGATGGCGGTGCACACGCAGAACCTCGAGGCCGATCCGCGGGCGAGCCTCCTGATCACCCAGCCGGGCCTCGGCCCGGAGGGGGACCCGCTGGCCGCCGGCCGCCTCACGCTGCTCGGCGAGGCGCTCCGCCTGCCCGCGGCGGACGGTGCCGCCGGGCGCGCCGCCTATCTCGCGCGGCACGCCCGGGCCCGCCACTGGGTGGACTTCGAGGACTTCGCCTTCTGGCGCCTCGAGGTCCACGACACGTACTTCGTGGGCGGCTTCGCGGCGATGGGCTGGGTCGGGGCCGCCGAGTACCTGGCGGCGCGCCCGGACCCGCTCGCCGACGTCGCCGCGGGCCTCGTCGAGCACATGAACCAGGACCACGCCGACGCGCTCGTCGCCTACGCGCGGCACTTCGCCGGCGCGCCGGCCGAGGAGGCGACGATGGTCGGCGTGGACCGGCTCGGCTTCAAGCTGCGCCTCCGGGGCGGCGAGCGCCTGTGGAGCGTGCGCATCGCGTTCCCGCGCGCGGTGACGACCGCGGCGGACGCCCGCGCCGTGCTGATCGCGATGGCGCGCGAGGCGCGGGCCTGATCCAGACGCCCGTCGTCGCGGTGGCCGGCGGGCTGCTCGCGGCCGGCGCGGCCTGGCTCGGCGCCGGGTACGGGCTCCGCCACGGCGCGCTCCTCCTCGTCGGCGCGGCGCTCGGCCTGGTCCTCCATCACGCCGCGTTCGGCTTCACCTGGGCCTACCGGGTCTTCGTGACGGTGGGCGACGGGCGGGGTGTGCGCGCGCAGCTCCTGATGCTCGCGCTCGCGACCGTGCTCTTCGCGCCGGTGCTGGCCGCGGGCGAGGCGTTCGGCCGGCCGGTCGGCGGCGCGCTCGCCCCGGCGAGCGTGGCGGTGCTCGCGGGCGCGTTCCTCTTCACCGTCGGCATGCAGCTCGGCGGCGGCTGCGGCTCGGGGACGCTCTACCACGTGGGCGCGGGCTCGACGCCGATGCTCGTCACGCTCGCGAGCTTCATCGCCGGCTCGGTGCTCGCCACGTTCCACGCCCCGTTCTGGGCGGCGGTGCCCTCGCTCGGCGAGGTCTCGCTCGGCGAGCGGCTCGGCTGGCCCCGCGCGGTCGCGCTGCAGCTCGGCGGGTGCGCGCTCCTGGCGCTCGTCTGCTGGTGGATCGAGCGGCGCCGGCGCGGCGCGCCGCTCCGCACGCCCGCGCCGCCGTTCGGGTGGCGGCGCCTCGTGCAGGGCCCGTGGTCGCTCGCCGCGGGCGCCGTCCTGCTCGCGCTGCTGAACCTCGTGACGCTCGTGCTCGCGGGCCATCCGTGGACGATCACGTGGGCCTTCACGCTCTGGGGCGGCAAGGCGCTCGCCCTGGCCGGCTGGGACCTCGCCGCGGTCCCGTTCTGGCGCGGCGAGTTCCAGCAGGCCGCGCTCGCCGCGCCGGTCGCGGCCGACGTCACGTCGGTCATGGACGTGGGCCTCGTGCTGGGCGCGCTGCTCGCCGCCGGGCTCGCGGGGCGGTTCGCGCCCGCGCGCCGCATCCCGCTCCGGCGTCTCGCGGCCTCGGTGCTCGGGGGCCTGCTCCTCGGCTACGGGGCGCGCATCGCCTTCGGCTGCAACATCGGCGCGCTCACGAGCGGGATCGCCTCGACGAGCCTCCACGGCTGGCTCTGGGCCGCCGCGGCGCTCGTCGGCACGCCGCTCGGCGTCCGGCTCCGGCGCCGCTTCGGCCTGGCGCCTTGACACGCGTGATCCCGCCGCTTAGCGTACGGCTCACACTGTCCACGAGGAGGGCGCCATGGTCCGGATCTCCGTGATGTATCCGAGCGGCGAGGGCAAGACGTTCGACGTCGACTACTACGCGAAGAAGCACATGGCGCTGGTCCGCGCCCGGCTCGGCACGCTCGGTCTGCTGCGGATCGAGGTGGACCGGGGGCTCGCGGGCGGCGCGCCCGGCGCGCCGGCGCCGTTCGCCTGCATCGGCCACATCTACTTCAACACGGTCGAGGAGTTCCAGAAGGCGATGGCGCCGCACGGCAAGGAGCTGTTCGCCGACGTGCCGAACTTCACGAACATCACCCCGCAGGTGCAGATCAGCGAGGTCCTGAGCGCCTGACATGACGACCCGGTACGACGTGATCGTGGTGGGCGGCGGCAACGCCGCGCTGTGCGCGGCGCTCGCGGCGCGCGAGGCGGACGCGCGCGTGCTGGTGCTCGAGAAGGCGCCCGAGGCCTGGCGGGGCGGCAACACGTTCTTCACGGCGGGCGGCTTCCGCTTCGCCTTCAAGTCGTTCGAGGAGCTCTGCGAGCTGGTCGGCGACCTCTCCGACGAGGAGAAGGCGGCGATGGACGTGTCGCCCTACACGGAGGACGAGTACTACGACGACCTGATGCGCGTCACCGAGGACCTCGCCGACCCGGACCTCGCGATGACCCTCGTGCGCGAGTCGCAGCCGACGGTGCGCTGGATGCGCGACCGGGGCGTGCGCTGGATCCCGATGTTCGGCCGCCAGGCCTACAAGGTGGACGGGCGCTTCCGCTTCTGGGGCGGCCTCGTGCTCGAGGCGGTCGGCGGCGGCGCCGGGCTCGTCGAGATGGAGTACGCCGCCGCGGCGAAGACGGGGATCGACGTGCGGTTCGAGGCCAAGGTCACGCGGCTCACGGTGGACGACCGCGGCGCGGTGACGGGCGTCGTCGTCCGTACGCCCGGCGGCGTCGAGGAGCTTGCGGCGGGCGCGGTCGTGCTCGCGGCGGGCGGCTTCGAGGCGAACCCGGAGATGCGCACGCGCTACCTCGGGCGCAACTGGGACCTCGCGCGCGTGCGCGGCACGCCCTACAACACGGGCGAGGCGATCCGCATGGCGCTCGACATCGGCGCGCTGCCGTGGGGGCACTGGAGCGGCTGCCACGCCGTGGCCTGGGACTACAACGCCCCCTGGCATGGCGACCGCAAGGTCGGCGACGGCTTCCAGAAGCACAGCTACCCGCTCGGGCTCATCGTCAACCTGCGCGGCGAGCGGTTCGTGGACGAGGGGGCCGACTTCCGCAACTACACCTACGTCAAGTACGGCCGCGCGATCATCGAGCAGCCGCGGCGCGCCGCCTTCCAGATCTTCGACCAGCAGGTGCTCCACCTGCTGCGCGAGGAGTACCGGATCCGCGAGGTCACCAGGGCCGAGGACGCGACGCTCGAGGGGCTCGCGCGCAAGCTCGAGATCGACGTCGAGGGCTTCGTGCGGACCGTGCGCGAGTACAACGCCGCGGTGCAGCCCGGTGCCTACAACCCCGCGGTCAAGGACGGCAAGGGGACCCGCGGCCTCACGCCGCCCAAGTCGAACTGGGCCCTGCCGCTCGATGCGCCCCCCTTCGTCGGCTTCGCCGTCACGACCGGCATCACGTTCACCTTCGGCGGCCTCCGGATCACCGGCGACGCGCAGGTCGTGGACGCCGAGCAGCGCCCGATCCCGGGGCTCTACGCGGCGGGCGAGCTGGTGGGCGGCCTGTTCTACCAGAATTACCCCGGGGGCGCGGGCCTCATGGCCGGCGCCGTCTTCGGGCGCATCGCCGGCCGGGCCGCCGCGCGCGCCGCGCCCGGCCGCCGGGCGTCCGGGTGATCGAGACCTCGACGCTCCTGTTCTTCGCCACCGCCTCCCTGCTCCTGATCCTGGCGCCGGGGCCCGACATCATCTTCCTCATCTCGCAGGGCGTCACCCGCGGCCCGGCGGCCGGGCTCACGACGGCGCTCGGGCTCGCCGGGGGCAACCTGGTCCACACGCTTGCCGCGGCCCTCGGCATCTCGGTCGTGTTCCGGACCTCCGCGCTCGCCTTCCAGGCGCTGAAGCTCATGGGCGTCGCCTACCTCCTCTACCTCGCCTGGAAGACGGCGCGCGAGGGCGCGGGCCCGATCGCGCTGCGGGCGGACGCCGGGTCCGGCCCGCGGTCGCTGTTCTGGCGCGGCTTCCTGATGAACGTCCTGAACCCGAAGGTGGCCCTGTTCTTCCTGGCGTTCCTGCCGCAGTTCGTCGCCCGCGCCGCCGGGCCCGTCTGGCTCCAGATGCTCGTCTACGGCGTGCTCTTCACGCTGCTCGTGGTCGTCGTGTTCGGCGCGTTCGGCCTGTTCGCCGGCACGCTCGGCGGCTGGGTGGCGCGGGGCGCCGGCGGGGGCGTCGCCCGGTGCGTGAAGTGGGGCGTGGTGGGCGTCTACGCCGCGCTCGCCGGGCGGCTCGCCGTCGTCCAGCGCTAGCCTACTCCTCGCCCCCGTCCCGCGCGTCCTCTCCCGCGTGGGCGCGCAGCGCGCTCGTCGCCGCGTCGAGGAACCAGGGCGGCAGGAGCACGCGGTACTGCCGGAGGAAGCGCGCGAACTGCGCGTCGAGGACGTACGTGACGCCGTGGTCCTCGGCGTGGCGGCACGAGCGCCCGTAGGCCTGCACCAGCGCCTTCGCGGTCTCGAGCGCGTACCAGCGCGGGTCGCGCTCCTGGCGCGCCCGCGTCCACGGATCGCCGAGATCCGGGAACGGCATCTTGGTCACGATCTGGAAGCGCAGGAAGTCGTCCGGCAGGTCCACGCCCTCGCGCAGCGACGGGGAGACGAGCACCGTGGGCTCCCGCGTGGCGCGGTGCAGCTCGAGCGCGCGCGCCTTGGCCTCCGAGGACTCGACCCAGATGAGCCGCGGGACCTGCGCGGGCGCGCGCGCGGCGAGGTCGGCCATGAGGCGCCGGCCCGCGGCGTACGAGGGCGCGTGGATCAGCCCCTTCTCGCGGGGGTGCGCGGCCAGGAGCGCCGCGACCTGGGCGAAGAGCGCGGGCTCGAGGCGCTCGAGCGTCGCGCGCCCCAGCGCGCCGACCGGCCGGTAGACGATCCGCCGCTGCGCGAGCGCGAACGGCGAGCCGCTCGCGAAGGTCCGCGCGCGGTCGGCGTCGAAGCCGAAGTACTCGGCGAGCACGCGCGGGTGGCCGAGGAACGCCGAGGAGAGCACCGTGAGCTCGGCGGAGTCGTGCAGCAGGTCGCGCGCCAGCGCGGTGACCGTGAGCGGGACCAGCTCGAGCGTCGCGCCGGGCGCGTCCGGGTAGCGGACGACCCACTCGCGGTCCGCGCCGTCCACGAAGAAGCGGACCCGCGCCAGCGCGCTCTCGAGCCCGTCGCGCTGGACCAGCAGCTCCTGCTCCTCGCGCGAGGGGGGCGCCGCCAGGAACAGCTCCGCGGAGATCCCGGGCGGCCGGAGCGCCTCGAGCGCGCGCCCGAGCGCCTCGCGCTGCCCTTCCAGCCGCTCGAGGTGCCCGGCCATGAGGTCGCGGTAGGCCTCGGCCGACGGCAGGCGCGCGAGCGGCGCGCCGAACCACGCGCGCATGTCGTCGTGGGGGAACGCGACGGTGAAGGCGTGGACGAGCTGGGCCTCGAGGTTGTGCGCCTCGTCGATCACGAGGAGCCGCCGGCGGCGGAGCTGCTCGCCGTGCCAGTGGCGCAGCGTGACGAAGTAGGACGTGTTGGTGCAGAAGATCGGCCCGGCGAGCGCCGCCGCCTTGGCGCGCGCGTACGGGCACTGGCAGAGCGGGCCGCGCGGGCGCCGGCACATGCCGCGCGAGGTCGGCACGCGCGCGCCGGGGTAGCGCTCGCAGAGGTAGTTGTCGCGCCCCTTGACGAGCTGGAGCTCCGGGCCGAACTCGCGCTCGTACTGGTCCTGGAGCAGCTTCTGGGAGGTCAGCAGGTAGGCGTCGCCGCTCCAGCGCGCGAGCGTCATCGCGACGTGGCTCTTGCCGACGCCGGGCGGGGCCTCGACGAGGAAGACGCGCGGCGCGGCCGGGTCGTCCTCGGCCTCCGCGATCGCGTCGGCGAGCGCCGCGAGCAGCCGCGCCTGCTCGGGGCGCGGCGTCGCGCCGGGCGGGAACTGGGCGAGCAGGTCGGGGGTCACGGCGCTAGTATCGCGCGCGGGCCGGCGCCGGCTCTTCAGTCGTCCCCGAGCAGCTTCTCCAGCTCGGCGCGGGTCTGCTTGCGCTGCTCGAGGAGCGCGCGGAGCTCGGCGATCGCCGCCTGGTACTCGGTGAGGGTCGTCGTGTCCCGATCGTCGAGGAAGTCGAGGATCGCGAGCGAGGTCTCCGCGTACGCGCGGCGCGCGCCGCGGAGCTTCGCGAGGAACGCCGCGCGCAGCTCGGGGCCGCCCGCCGCGTACCGGGTCTCCGCCGCCCGCAGCTCGGTCACGCTCCGCTCGCGCGCCTCGCGGAGCGCCTGGAACCTCGCGGCCGCGACGGGGTCCTTGCGGCGGAGCGCCTCGACGAACGCCCGCGCCGAGGCGTCCTCGCCGGGCGCGGGCGGCGGCTGGGCGGAGACGGCGGGCGCCGACGCGAGCAGCGCGGCGGCGAGCGCCGCGCCCGTGAGCCACCGCCGCGCCGCGCCGCGGCTCGGGTCCGCGAGCCGCGGAACGGGGCGGCCCACCCGGTGAGCGGGCATCGCGCGCGTGTCCCTCCCGTGCGAAATCAAGAACGCATCGTATCATGGAGGGCGTGAGCGAGAGCGCGTCGCGCCCGGTGCTGCAGTTCTCCGCGGGAGGGCTGGTCGTCGACCCCGAGGGCCGCGTGCTGATGATCCGCGCGCGCGACCTGCGCGAGCGCCCGGTGTGGACGCTGCCGAAGGGCACGCTGGCGCCCGGCGAGACGCCCGCGGACGCGGCGCTGCGCGAGGTGCGCGAGGAGACCGGCTGGCGGTGCGAGCTGGTGCGGGAGCTCGAGACCGTCAGCTACTGGTTCCAGCGCGACGGCCGCCGCGTCCGGAAGACCGTGCACTGGTTCCTCATGCGCCCCGTCGCGAAGGTCGGCGAGCACGACCACGAGGTGGACGAGGTGCTCTGGGCGACGAAGGAGGACGCGCTCGGCCGCGTGCGCTACGACTCGGACCGGCGGCTGATCGCGGCGCTCTGAGCTCAGGGCGCCGGGAACAGGCGCTCGCCGTTCTTCCAGGCGATCCGCTCGGCGACCTCGGGCGGAAGCTGCGCGAGCCAGTCCTGGACCAGGCGCATCCCCTCCCGCAGCGTCTCCCAGCGCGGCGGCGTCCACGTGTCGGTGCCGACCATGAAGCGGTCCGGGTGCCGCAGGAAGAGCGCGCGCCACGCGGGGTCGAGCGTGCCGCCCGGCGCCACGTCGGTCCGGTACGAGAGCTCGACCCAGAGCCGCGCGGAGCGGTCGAGCAGCCGGCCCACGCTGGCCGGCGGCGCCGACATCCCCGCGTGCGCCCAGAGGATCCTGACGCGCGGGTAGAGGGTCAGCAGCTTCTCGACCGTCACGTCGTCCACGTGCGCCCAGAGGAAGATGTCGCGCTCCGCGGCGAGCTCCGCGAAGCGGCGGACGACCGGCGCGTCCGCGTCCGCGGCGCCGAGGTGGAACTCGCCGATGCCCCGGTAGATGCCGCGCGCGAGCCGTGCCTCGACGTACGCCTGCACGGCCGGATCGCGCGGCCAGCTCCCCATGTCGCCCCGCGTCCGGTACGGGCGGAGCATCGGCACGATGCCCTTCGGGGCGCGCTCCCAGAGCCTGAGCGTGCCGTCGTCGGGCGTGCTCGACACGAGCGCGCGGAAGACGTTCGCGCGGGCGAGGACCGACAGCGCGCGCTCGGGCGTGAGCCCGTCCCACGCGTCCTGGCTGTAGTGGATGTGCGCGTCGAACAGGCGGTAGTCGGCGGCCGCGCGGGCGGGTGCCCCGAGCAGCGCCGCCGCGGCGAGGAGCCCGAGGAGCCGTCGGCTCATGGCCCGCATCCTAGCACGCCGCGCGCCTCACGCCGCGCGCGCCGGCCGGCAGACGCGGCACGCCCGGTAGCCGACGCTCCGCGCGTCCGCCACCGACGCGAACACGACGCGGTGGGCCTCGCGCACGCGCTGCTCGTGGGCGCAGCCGCGCCGGCAGACGATCCGCGTGGACGTGCAGCCGATCAGCGCCGGCGTCGTGCGCTCGAGGCGCAGGAGCGCGGTCTTCATCGCGCCGCCGAACGCGTAGGGGCCCCAGGTGCCGTCGCCGCGGACGACCCGGTGGCAGGGGACGAGGACCGGCACGGGGTTGGCGCCGAGCGCGTTGCCGACCGCGCGGGCCGCGCGCGGCCGGCCGATCCGCCGCGCCAGCTCGGCGTACGACGCGGTCGCGCCGAACGGGATCCGCCGCGCGGCGGCGAGCACCCGGCGCTGGAACGACGGCAGGCCCGCGAGGTCCAGCGGCACCGCGAAGAACGTCCGCCGGCCCGCGAGGTACTCGGCGAGCTCGGCCCGCGCGCGCGCGGCGTGGCGGCGGGCGGCCGGCGAGTCCGCGCCGACGCCCGTGCCGGGCACGAGCCGGCGGACGCCGCGCGCGGTCGCCTCGACGCGGAACGAGCGGTCGAGCGCCCGCGCGGCCGTGCGGGCGGCCCGGAGCGCCGCGCCGAGGCGCGCGCCGAGGCCCGGCGGCGCGGCCGGCGCGAAGAACTCCCGCAGCATCGCGTCAATCCTGTCCATCGTCGCCTCCCTCCAGCGTCTGCCTCACGATGGCCTTGCCCCGGGCGAGCTGGCTCTTGACCGTGTTCACCGAGATGCCGCGGATCGCCGCCAGCTCCCGGTGGGAGAGCCCGTCCACGTAGCGGAGCGCCAGGAGCACGCGCGCCTCGCGCGGCACCGCCGCCAGCGCGCGCTCGAGGTCGAGCCGTTCGACGCGGCCCCGCCCGCCGCCGCCCGCGCGCAGCGCCTCCGCCGCGCCGTCGCGCGTCCGGCGCCGGCGCAGCTCGTCGATGCACACGTTGGCCAGCACGCGGTAGAGCCACGTCGAGACCGCCCAGCGCGGCGAGTAGGAGGCGCGGGCGGCGAAGGCCTTGAGCAGCGCCCGCTGCACGGCGTCCTCGGCGTCGGCCCGGTTGCCGAGCAGCCGCCGGGCGACGGCGTAGAGCCTCCCGGCGTACTCCTCGGCCGCGCGCGCGAACGTCCCCTCGTCCATCCTCGTCAGGGTATACGGCCGGCCGGGCCCGGAGGGTGGAACCGTCGGGCTCGGGCCGCCAGGCGCGGGCGGGAGGGGGCGACGGGACCACGCGGGACGCCTCCGCTTGGCCCGCGGCGGCGTCACTCCATCCAGGCGCGGGCCGCCCGCCGCCCACGTGGCGGGAACGGATCCCGTCGCCCCCTCCCGCCCGCGCCTGGCGGCCCGGACTCGACGGACGACGGCGCTCACCTTGACTTCGAGAACGGCGGGCTAGCCGAGCCGCGTGAGCGCCGCCCGGCAGCGCTCGAGGAGCGGGCGCATCCCGAGCTCCTCGGCGATCTCCTGCGCCTCGTCGAGGTGGCGGACGGCGGCCGCGCGGTCGCCCCGCGCGCGCGCCAGCTCGGCGCCGGCGAGCCGCGCCCAGCCCTCGGCGCCGCGCTCCCCCTGGCGCTCCGCGAAGCCGAGCGCGGTCTCGAGGTGCGCGGCGGCCCGCTCGAGGTCACCGCCGGCCGTGTGGGCGCTCACGAGCGTCGTGTGCTGGATGGTCTGGCCGACGGACACCCGGGCCAGGTTCTGGAGGGCGATGGACTCCTCGGCGGGCGCGACCGCGTCGCCCGCGCGGCCGGCGAGCACGTAGGCGGCGGCGAGGTAGTTCAGGGCGTTGATGAGCTGCCCGACGAAGCGCTTCTCGCGGCAGACAGGGATCGCCGGCTCGAGGACGGCGATGGCCTCGGCGCCGCGTCGCGCGCGGACCAGCACCGCGCCGTGGAAGGCCGCCACGACCATCCGGCTGTAGAGGTGACCGGCCTCGTCGGCCACCTGCCGGCCGCGCTCGAGCATCGCGAGCGCCCCGGCATCGTCGCCGAGCTCGGCGAGGCACACGGCCGCGCCGGCGCAGGCCCCGGCGATGGGGAGCCCCGAGAGACCGAAGCGCTGCAACCGCCATGGGCCCTCGAGCAGGCCCAGGAGCTCGTGCGTCACGCGGACCGCCTCGGCCCACTGGCCGAGGGCATGGTGGGCGTGGCCGAGGTAGTAGAGGCCGGTGACGCGCAGGCCCAGGTCGTCGCGGGCGCTCGCGCGCTCGAGGCAGCGGTGTCCGTACTCGACGGCCAGGGCCTGCTCGCCGCGCGCCCAGTGGTATTGCGCGAAGAAGGCGTAGACCGCGTCGAGCCGGTCGGTGTCGCCGACGGCGGCGGCGAGGGCCTCGGCTTCCTTGAAGAGCGCGAACAGGCGGTCGGGCTGGCCGCCGCGCCAGAGCGAGGCCCGCATCGCGAGCCGCACGTCGATCCCGGCCCGCGCCGTGTCGGCGGTCTCCGGCAGGTGGCGCAAGGCCTCGAGCGCCTGCTCGTAGAACTCGACGGCCCTGGCGTCCACGCAGAGCGCCTCCGCGCGCTCGGCCGCGACGCGCGCCCAGCGCACGACCCGCTCCCAGACCTCGCCGCGCGCATAGTGGGACGCCAGCTCCTCGGCCCGCTCGTCGAGGCGGCCCGCGTGGACCTCCTCGATCGCCGCGCCGATCAGCGCGTGCAGCCGCCGGCGCTCCGACTGCAGCAGCGAGGCGTAGGCGACGTCCTGCGTGAGCGCGTGCCGGAACACGTACTCGAGGTCGCCGAGGCCGACCCGCTCGTAGATCAGCTCGATCCGCTTCAGCTCCCCGAGGCTCTGCTCGAGCGTGTCGTGGAGGTCGGTCACGCGCCGGAGGAGGCCGAGCGCGAACTCGCGGCCGATGACCGACGCGGTCTGGACGGTCCGCTTCTGCGGCTCGGCGAGCCGGTCGAGGCGCGCGGCGATGACGTCCTGGACGGTGTCCGGCACGGCGATCGTGGCCGCCGCCGCCGTCGCCACGAGCCGCCCGTTCTCGACGCGCACGGCGCCGGTCTCGGTCAGCGTGCGCCCGATCTCCTCGAGGAAGAACGGGTTGCCCTCGGCCTTGCGCGCGATCGGCTCGGCCAGCTCGCGCGGGAGGTCCTCCACCGCGAGCGCGGCTTGCAGGATGCCGAGCGCCGCGGCGTCCTCGACGGGCCGGAGCACGATGCGCCAGTAGTCGGTGCGCTCGCCGAACGGCTGCGCGTAGGCCGGGCGATACGTGACGACCAGCAGCACGGCCATGCCCGGCAGGGTCTCGGCGAAGGCCTTCAGGTAGTCCTCCGACGCGCTGTCGCTCCAGTGCAGGTCCTCGATGACGAGCACGATCGGCCGCTGCCGGCTGGCGGCCGCCGTGAAGCGCTGGATCGCCGCCACGATGCGGGCGCGGCGCTGGGCCGGGTCGAGCCCGGCGATCGCGGGGTCGCCCGGGTCCACGCGCAGCAGGTAGCGGAGCCAGGGCGCGACGTCGCGCCCGTCGTCGCCGAGCCCCGCGACGGCGGTCTCGATCTTCGCGACGACCTCGGCCTCGCCGTCCCGGTCGGTGACCCCGAAGATGCGCCGGAACGTGTCGATGATCGCGTGGAACGGCGTCGACTGGGCGAACGCGACGCACTCGCCCTCGTACCACGACGCCGCCTCGCCGAGGCGCCGGCGGAACTCGTGGACGAGGCGCGATTTGCCGATCCCGGCCTCGCCCACCACGAACACGACCTGGCCGGCGCCCGCCCGCGCCGCGGCGAAGGCCCGGTCGAGGGTCGCCAGCGCGTCGTCGCGCCCGAGGAACGGCGAGAGCCCGCGCGTGAGCCGTGCGGCGAGCCGCGAGACCGCGCCCTTGTCGCCGCGGAGCTCCCAGGCCGCGACGGGCTGGCTCTTGCCCTTCACCGGGATCGCGCCGAGCGCGGCGAGCTCGAAGTACGGCGCGATCAGCCGCTGGGTCGCGTCGGCCACCACGACCTGACCCGGCCTGGCGAGCTGCTGCATCCGCGCGGCGGTGTTCGTCGTGTCGCCGACCGCCGTGTAGTCCATGCGCAGGTTGTCGCCGATGGCGCCCACGACGACGAGGCCCGTGTTGAGCCCGAGCCGCACGCCGAAGTCGATCCCGCGGCTCGCCTGGACCTCGTCGCGGTACCCCGCGAGCGCGCGCTGGACGCCGAGCGCCGCGCGCGCGGCGCGGCGCGCGTGGTCCTCGTGGGCGATCGGCGCGCCGAACAGCGCCATCAGGCCGTCGCCGAGGAACTGGTTGACGGTGCCCTCGTAGCGGTGGATCTCGGCGAGCATCAGCTCGAAGGCCCGGTTGATGAGGGTGTGCACCTCCTCCGGGTCGAGCCGCTCGGAGAGCGAGGTGAAGCCGGAGACGTCGGCGAAGAGGACGGTCACCTGCTTGCGCTCGCCCGAGAGGGCGGAGCGCTCGCGGAGGATCCGCTCGGCGAGGTGGGGCGGCGTGTAGGCCTGCGGCGAGGCGAACCGCTCGGTGGCCGGGGCGGCGGCGGGGGCGGCGGCGCCCGCGAGCGGCGCGCCGCAGGCCCCGCAGAACTTCCGGCCGGCGGGCACCGGCGCGCCGCAGGCCGGGCAGGCGGCCTCGAGCCGCGCGCCGCACTCCTCGCAGAAGCGCACGCCCGGGCGGTTCTCGGTCTGGCACGCGGCGCAGCGCATGCCCGCCATTCTACGCAAAGCCGCGGCCCGGTGGGCGTGGTCGCCGCGCTGTGGCAGTATAGGCGCCGTGAGCTACCGTCCGGTCGTCGGCTGGGGGCGCCTGCCCGAGGGGTGGTCGTTCGTGGAGGCGACGAGCGTCGCCGTCGACGCCCGGGACGACGTGTGGGTGTTCAACCGCGGCGCGCATCCGGTCATCCTGTTCGACCGGGCCGGGAGCTTCGTGCGCGCGTGGGGCGAGGGCCAGTTCCGGCGGCCCCACGGGATCACGCTCGGGCCCGACGGCACGCTCTGGCTCACCGACGACGGCCACCACACGATCCGGCAGTTCACCCCCGAGGGAAAGCTCCTGCTCACGCTCGGCGACCCCGACCGACCGGCGGTGCTCCACGGCGGGAAGCCCTTCAACCGGCCGACGCACGTGGCGCTCTGCCCGCGGACGGGCGACGTCTACGTCTCCGACGGCTACGGCAACTCGCGCGTGCACAAGTACGACCCGAAGGGCCGGCACCTCGTCTCGTGGGGCGCGCCCGGGACCGACCCGGGGTGCTTCAACATCCCCCACAACCTCGCGACCGACGCCGACGGGCTCGTCTACGTCGCCGACCGCGAGAACCACCGCGTGCAGATCTTCGACGGCCAGGGCCGGTACCTCGCCCAGTGGACCAACCTCCACCGGCCGTGCGGCCTGTTCGCCGACCGGCGCCAGGGCGACGTCTTCTACATCGGCGAGCTCGGCACCGACCTGCCCGTCAACGCCCAGGTGCCCGACATCGGCAACCGCGTGACGATCCTCACGCGCAAGGGCGAGCTGCTCGCGCGCGTCGGCGACCGCTTCGGGGGCGAGGCGCCGGGGCAGTTCGTCGCGCCGCACGGCGTCGCCACCGACTCGCGCGGCGACCTGTACGTCGCGGAGGTGTCGTGGACGCGCCGGGGCAGCAAGGAGCAGCCGCCGCGCGAGATCCGGTCGCTCCAGAAGTTCGAGCGCGTGTGAGCCCGGCGGGCGCGGGCCCGGCGCTCCTCGGCGCCGCGGCGGTGGCCGCCGAGCTGGCGCGGACGCCGGGCTGGCGCCGGGCGGGGCCGACGATCGAGCGGACGTACCGCTTCGCGGACTTCAGAGCCGCGATGGTCTTCGTCAACGGGGTGGCGGCCCTCGCCGAGCGCGAGGGCCACCACCCGGACATCACGATCCGCTACGCCGAGGTCACGCTCGTGCTCTCCACCCACTCGGCGGGTGGGCTCACGGCGCGGGACTTCGACCTCGCGCGCAAGCTCGAGGCGCTCAGTCCGTGATGTCCCCCTGGTTGCCGTCGCTCGAGTTGACCCACGTGCCGTTCGGCCCGCCGTGGTACACCCAGCCCCACCACTCGAAGCTGAACAACGTCACGGTCGCGAAGTAGACGCCGAGCCAGTCGAAGGGGGTCGGCGCTCCGATGCCGGTCCAGCCGTAGTCGAAGACGCCGATGTTCCCGCGCCGCTTGTACACGGGGCTCGGGCTCTCGTGCCGACGATGATCGCGCGGTAGCCACCCTGGAAGGTTCCCTCGATGCCGGCGGCGATCACGTCGGAGTTCCCGGGGCTCGCGCCCGCGACGGTGGTGAAGGCGCCCTGATAGCGCACGACGGCGCAGAAGACTTCCTCCTCGCCGGCGGTGCCGATCTTCCAGACCTGGATGTGCTTGTTGTAGTCGTCCGCGGCCCAGTAGTTGCCGGCGATGCCCGAGTCGGCGTCGTTCTTGACGCCGTGGGTGACGTTGATCTCGAGGTAGCGGTAGTCCTGGTCGGTCGGACACTGCGCGGGGTTGACCTGGCTGCCCCAGGCGAGATGCGGCGTGTCCGGCGCCCCGAGGGCGCTTCCGGGGAGCAGCGCGAGGGAAAGGCAGGCGAGAGCGGCGATCAGCGTGCGCATGGTGGTCCTCCCGATGGGCCAGGGGATGTTCCCTGGAGCGTGGTTCGCTCCCGGTATCTCAGCACAGTCGCCGGGGCCCGGCAACCGGCGGCTGGGGCCGGCCGGGGGCGCGGTGCTACACTCGCGCGGAATGGCCGCGCCCGAGCCCCTGCCCGAGGTCTTCCGCGAGCGCTTCGCGGCGCTGGAGGAGCAGCGCCGCGCCGCGGGCGAGCGCGACCTGTACGAGGGGTGCTTCGGCTGCGGCCCGGCGCACCCGACGGGCCTCAAGGTGCGGTGCTTCCGGACCGACGAGGGCGTGCTCGCGCCCGTGCTGATCGCGCGGCAGTACGAGGGGCCGCCCGGCGCCTCCCACGGCGGGATCGTCGCCGCCTACCTGGACGAGCTCCTCGCGGGCGCGATCGTGCGCGCGACGGGGCGCGTGGCCGTCACCGGGGAGCTGAGCGTCCGCTACGTGAAGCCGGTGCCGCTCGAGACGCCGCTGGTCGGCCGCGGCCACCTGGTGGCCGACCACGGCCGCTACGCCGACGCCGAGGGCCGGCTCGAGGACCTCGCGGGCGCGCGCGTCTTCGCGACGGCCCGCGGCCGCTTCTTCTTCATGTGAGTCGGGGGGTGGGGGGCCGCCCCCACGTCACTACACGCCGACCAGCATCGCGAGCACGGGCTCGCGCCTCGGCGCCTCGCGGAAGCGGCAGCGGAGCTCGGCGCGCTCGAGGATCTCGACGTAGGCGCCCATGACCATGCGGTAGTAGTGGCTGCGGCGCCCGGCGGGGCCGCCGTTGTACTCGGTGAGCGCGTCCTTGATGTTGCGCTTGCGGGCGAGGATGTCGCGCAGGTACGCCATCGCGAAGCGCGTGTTCACCTGGGGATTGGCCAGGTCGCCGAGGTCGCGATGGCCGCGCAGCACGGGCCGCTTGAAGCGGCCGAGCTGCGGCTCGAAGAGCGCGGCCGTCGAGGGCAGGATCTGGAAGAGGCCGATCTCGCCGGCGCTGCCGACGGCGTCGTGGCGGAAGTCCGACTCGACCTCCGCCTGCGCGAGCACCAGACAGTGATCGAGGTTCGCGCGCTGCGCCTCGGTCACGAGCAGCTCGGGGAACTGCCGGAACGCTCCGATCGGCGCGCGCGGGTTCTTCTCCGCGACGTAGTCGAGGATCGCACGGTTCAGACGCTCGGCGTCGGCCGCGCCGGCCACCGCGATGACCTGGCGGGTGAGGCTGACCCCGCCGAACAGCACGGCGCAGGCGAGCGTCAGCAGCGCGAGAGCCTTGCTGTGCCTGCTCATACGGTTTCCTCCTTCTGCTTGAACTGCGGAGCCTGTCGTTCGCTGAACCTGGAGGAATGAAACGCGTGAATTCGCTGAAGTGAAGCGAGTATGCCACGACGCGACGTGTTATGCAACCGGCTGGTGTCGTTTTCCAGATATCCACAACCCGCGGTGTCAGCGGGGTGACACCGGGGAAGGTGTGGTCTGGCGCGGAGTTAGCGGGCGCGGCGCGGCGCGCCCGGCGGCAGGGGCCCGAGCGTCGTGTGGAACGCGGTCGGATCGTTGTCCGTCTTGCCACCGACCGCGGTGCCGCACTCGGCGCAGACGTAGTCGTACTTGCTGCCGCCGGGGAGCACGAGCAGGAGCTTCTTGCGCGTCGGCGTCGCCCGCCGGCAGCGCGGGCAGAAGAGGCTCGTGGCCTCGAACTCCTCGAACTGGTCGCGGGGGCGCGCCATCGCGCAGATTCTACACGAGCGCGCGGAGCTCCTTGCGGAGGATCTTGCCGACGGGGTTCTTCGGCAGGGCGTCCACGAAGCGCACCTGCTTGGGGCACTTGTACTTCGCGAGCCGCTCGTGACAGAAGGCGACGATCTCGTCGGCCGTCGCCCGCGCCCCCGGCTTGAGCGCGACGAAGGCGAGGACGTCCTCGCCCATCAGCGGGTCGCGCACGCCCACCACCGCCGCCTCGGCGACGCTCGGGTGCGCGTACAGCACCTCCTCGACCTCGCGCGGGTAGATGTTGAAGCCGCCGCGGATGATCAGGTCCTTCTTGCGCTCGACGATGTAGAGGAAGCCGTCCGTGTCGAGGCGGCCGACGTCGCCGGTGTGGAGCCAGCCGCCGCGGAGCGTGCGCGCGGTCTCCTCGGGGAGGCCGTGGTAGCCGAGCATGACGTTGGGGCCCCGCACGCACACCTCGCCCAGCTCGCCCGCGGGCAGCGCGCGGTCGTCGTCGTCGTGGACGCGCACCTCGACGCCCGGGATCGGCTGGCCGACCGAGCCGAGCTTGCGCACGCCCGACAGGCGGTGGGCGGCCACGACGGGCGAGGCCTCGGTGAGCCCGTAGCCCTCGAGGATCGTCCCCCCGAACTTCTTCTCGAACGGCTCCACGATCTCGAGCGGCAGCGGCGCGGCGCCCGAGCCCCAGAGGCGCATGGACGAGGTGTCGAAGCCGCCCGCGTCGGGGTAGTGCAGCAGGTAGACGAGCATGGTCGGCACGGCCGACATGCTCTGCACGCGGAAGCGCGCGATCGCCTCGAGCACGGCCTCGGGGTTGAACCAGCGGAGCAGCACCGCGCGCGTCCCCAGGATGTTGCCGGCGTTCATCACGGTGAGGCCGTACGAGTGCGAGAGCGGCAGCACGCCGAGCGCCCACGCCTCGCGGTCGAGCTCGTAGAGGCTCGCGGCCGCGCGCGCGTTGGCCGCGAGGTTGGCGTGCGAGAGCGCGACGCCCTTCGGGCGGCCCGTGGTCCCCGAGGTGTAGAGGACGACGGCCACGTCGCGCTCGTCGCGCTCGACCGTGGCGAACGTGTCGGCCTCGCGCGCGACCAGCTCGTCGTAGCCGAGCGTGCCCGGCGCCTCGCCGCCGACGAGCACGGTGGTGCCGGCGAAGCCCTCGAGCTTCGACAGCAGCTCGGGCGAGGTGAACGCGAGCCGGGCGCCCGAGTCGGCCAGGATGTGGCGGACCTCCTCCGGGCTCAGCAGGAAGATCACGGGGACGATGACCGCGCCGAGCTTCAGGACGGCGCCGTACGCGTGGAGCACCTCGGGGCAATTGGGGAGCATCACGACGACGCGGTCGCCCGGGCCGATCCCGAGGCGGCGGAGCGCGTTCGCGAGCCGGCAGGCCGCCCGCTGCTGGTCCACGTTCGTCCACTCGCGCCCCTCGAAGTGGAGCGCGACGTACTCCGGGAAGCGCCGGACGTTCTCCTCGCCGAGCCTGGCCAGGTTCATGTCCGGGATTCTACCTCATGGTAGGATCGGCCATGTTCCGCGCACGGCTGGCGGTCAAGATCACGGTGCTGATCGTGGCCGTCATGATCGTCGGGTTCGGGGCGACCACGATCCTGACGATCCAGCGCGAGTCGGCGACGCTCATCGAGCAGAACAAGGTCGCCGCCCGCCGGCTCACCGCCGCGCTCATCGCGTCGATCGAGGGCGCGATGCTCCAGGGCCGCCCCGACGTGACCCGCATGATGCTCAGCGAGCTCAAGGGCGCGCCCTCCGTCGAGGGCTTCACGATCTACCGGCGCAACGGCGTCGAGGCGTTCACCGACCTCACGACGGCCACGGAGGTGGCGCGCACGGCCGGGCTCGCCCAGGAGGTCCTGGACAACCTCGCGAAGATGCAGCGGGCGCCGGGGCCGGCGATGAGCGGGCCGCTGTTCACGCGGGCGCTCGAGACGCTGCAGACGCAGGAGTCGCTCGAGACGCGGGACGGCCTGACCTACTTCACGCTCCACCAGCCGGTCCCCAACCGCGACGTCTGCCAGGAGTGCCACGGGAGCGACCACACGGTGCGCGCCGTCGTGCGCGTCGCGACGGCGATGGAGCCGGTCTTCGCCGACGTGCGCCGGCTCCGCAATCGGCAGCTCCTGATCGCGCTCCTGACCATCGCCGCCGCGGCCGGGGTGCTGACCGTCGCGATGCGCTCGGTCATCCTGCGGCCGATCGAGGCCCTGGCCAGCGCGGCCCGGCGCGTCGGCGCGGGCGACTTCGAGGCGCGCGCGGCGGTCGCCTCGCGCGACGAGCTCGGCGATCTCGGCACCGCGTTCAACGACATGACGGCGCGGCTGAGCCAGGCGTACAGCGACCTCGCGGGCAAGAACACGGAGCTCGCGACGACGCTCCAGCACCTGCAGGAGTCGCGCCAGCGCCTCGAGCTGCTGGAGCAGCTCAAGGGCGAGCTCTCCAAGTTCGTCCCCGACGCCGTCAAGCGGCTGCTCGAGCAGAACCCGAACGCGACCGAGCTCGAGAAGAAGACCGTCGAGGTGTCGGTCCTCTTCCTCGACATCGCGGGCTACACGAAGCTCTCCGAGCAGCTCGAGCCCAAGCGGCTCAACCAGCTCGTGCAGACCTACTTCTCGAGCTTTCTCGAGATCATCCAGAGCCACCACGGGGACGTCAACGAGACCGCCGGCGACGGCCTGATGGTGATCTTCCAGGCGGACCGCGAGCGCGGCGTCACCGACCACGCGCTCAACGCGACGCGCGCCGCGTTCGCGATCCGGCAGCGCGTCGGCCAGCTCAACGAGGAGTACGGCGGCGTCTTCCCGCCGATCCAGCTCCACATGGGCATCAACACGGGCGAGGCGCTCGTGGGCGCGACGAAGCTGGGCGGCGCGGGAAGCCAGCGCTGGACGTTCACGGCCAGCGGCCCCACGACGAACCTCGCCGCCCGGTTCGCGGGCTCGGCGGAGGCCGGCGAGATCGTCGTCGGGCCGGCGACGGTCGAGCGCATCCGGAGCCAGTTCGTCCTCGAGAGCCTCGGCGAGAAGACGTTCAAGAACGTCTCGCAGCCGATCCCCGTCTACCGCCTGATCCCCCCCGGCGTCTACGAGAAGATCGTGTAGTGCGAGCCGAGCGGCGGCCGAGCTGCCGCAGGCACGAGCGCCGCGAGGCGAGCGGTGGAAATGACCAGAGGCATGTCTAGGATCCGCGTCGGGATCTGCTCCTGGGCGGATCCGGCGTTGATCGAGAGCGGCGCGTTCTACCCCAGGAAGTCCATGAGCGCCGAGGCGCGCCTGCGCCACTACGCGTCGGTCTTCGACACGGTCGAGGTCAACGCCTCGTACTATGCGATTCCCGACGTGCGGACGACCGGGCGCTGGGTCGAGCGCACGCCGCCCGGCTTCGTCTTCAACGTCAAGGCGTACGCGCTCCTGACCGGGCACCACCCCCGGCCGGAGAGCCTGCCGGCGGACGTGCGGGCGCTCCTACCGCGTCAGCCCCGGCGCACGCGCCGGGGGGAGATCGACGCGGCGGGCGTCCCGCCCGAGGCGCTCGACGCGACGTTCCGCCTCTACCGCGCCGCGCTCGAGCCGCTCGCCGCCGCGGGCAGGCTCGGCTACGTGCTGTTCCAGCTCGCGCCGTGGGTGCACTTCGACGCCGCGCGGCTCGAGTACCTGGCCTCGCTCCCGGGGCGCCTGCCCGGCCTGGCGCTCGCGGTCGAGTTCCGCCACCGCTCGTGGCTCCCCGAGCACGCCGCGGCGACGCTCGGCGCGCTCCGCGCGGCGCGGCTCGCGCACGTCGTCGTGGACGCCCCGCCGACGGTCAACGCGGTCCCGCGCGTCGTCGCGGTGACGGCGCCGACGGCCGTCCTCCGCCTCCACGGGCGCAACGCCCGGGGCTGGCTCGCCCAGCTCCGGGGCGAGGCGCCGGCGGTGCGCGAGAAGTACGACTACCTCTACACGGAGGCCGAGCTCCGGGAGCTCCTGCCGGAGGTCGAGCGGCTGGGCGCGGAGGCCGAGCAGGTCTTCGTCTCGTTCAACAACAACAACCGCGACTACCCCGTGCAGAACGCGTTGATGCTGCGCCGGCTCCTCGGCCGGCCGGCGCCGCGCGGCGCGGCCGATGCCTTGCCACGCGACCTGTTCGCCTGAGATAGTGGACGCATGAGCGCCGGCGCCCCGCCCATCCCCCGCGTCGAGCTGACCCACGCGCCCACGCCGCTGCTCAAGCTCGAGCGGCTGTCGCAGGAGCTCGGCGTCGAGCTCTGGGTCAAGCGCGACGACCTCACCGGCCTGCTCGAGAGCGGCAACAAGGTCCGCAAGCTCGAGTTCCTCGTCGGCGAGGCGTTCGCCCAGAGCGCCGACACGCTGATCACGTGCGGCACGCTCCAGTCCAACTGCTGCCGGACCGTCGCGGCCGTCGCGGCGCGGCTCGGGCTCCGCGCGATCGTCGCGCTCAAGGGCGCGCCCCCCGCCGAGTACGACGGCAACCTGCTGCTGGATCGCCTGCTCGGCGCCGAGGTGCGCTTCTGCTCCGACGCCGAGTGGGACACGATCGACGAGATCCTCGAGGAGCTCGCCGTGCGTGTGCGCCGGCGCGGCGGCACGCCCTACGTCATTCCCGAGAGCGGCGCCACGGTGGCCGGCGCGCTCGGCTACGTCGCGTGCGGCGAGGAGCTCGCCCAGCAGATCCGCCACGGCGCCCCGGACTTCGACGCGATCGTGATCACCGCGTTCAGCGGCGGCAGCCAGGCGGGCCTGCTCATGGCCAAGCAGCTCTACGGGCTCCGTGCCGAGGTCGTGAGCGTGCCGATCGCGTGGGAGGCCGCGCGCGTGCGCGACTACGTGACCGGCGTCATCGACCAGGCGCGGCGCCGGTACGGCCTGCCCGTCGAGGCGCCGCGCGAGGTGCGCCTGCTCGACGGCTACCAGGGCGCCGGGCGGGCCGGGGTCGAGCGGCGCGAGCTCGAGACCGTCGTCCGCGTCGCGCGCACCGAGGGCCTCGTCCTCGACCCCGTGTACACGGCCAAGGCGTTCGGCGGTCTGCTCGACCGGCTGCGCCGCGAGCCGGGCGCGCTCGGCCCGCGCGTCTGCTTCATCCACACCGGCGGCGTCTTCAGCATCTTCCCGTTCCGCGCCGCCCTCGGCCGGGTGCTCGGGGGAGACGGTCTGGTAGAATCGTAGCCTCATGCCAGACGTCCGGTTGCGGGGCGGGGACCTCGACGGGCTCGCGCTCCACTACGTCGTCGAGGGGCGCGGCCCCGCGGTCGTCCTCGTGCACGGGCTCGGCGGCTTCGCCGAGTCGTGGCGCCACAACCTGCCGGCGCTCGCCGACCGGGCGACCGTGTACGCGCTCGACCTGCCCGGCTTCGGCGTCTCCGCCAAGCCGCGCGCGCCGTACGACCTGCCGTTCTTCGCCCGCGTGCTCCACGCGTTCCTCGACACGCTCGGCGTCGGGCAGGTCTCGCTCGTGGGCCACTCGCTGGGCGGCGCCGTCGCCGTCGCGGCCGCGCTGAGGCTGCCCGCGCGGGTGGACCGCGTCGCGCTCGTCGGCGCCGTCGTGCCCGGCTTCGCGTACCGCCCGGCGTGGGTCTACCGCCTCGTGGCGGTGCCCGGCCTCGGCGAGGCGCTCGCGCTCCTGGGCTGCGCGCCCCTCTACAGGGCGGCGGTCGCGCGCTGCCTGCACGCGCCGCGGCGCGCGGAGGTGGCCTTCTTCGTCGGGCACGCGTACGCCGAGCGCGCGAGCGCTCCGGCGCGCGCGGCCTACCTCGCCACGCTGCGCGGCGTGCGCCGCGACTTCGAGCGGCACGCCCAGGATTACCGCCGCGCGCTCGCGACGCTCGACCTGCCCGTGCTCCTGATCCACGGCCGCCAGGACCGCGTGGTCCCGGCGGTGCACTGCGCGGAGGTCGCGGACGCGCTCGCGCACGCCGCGGTGCGCTGGGTGGACGCGTGCGGGCACTTCCCCCAGATCGAGCACGCGCGGACCGTGAACGGCTGGCTCGTGGACTTCCTCGTCGGGCGCCCGGCGCCCCGCTAGTGGAGGCGGTGATGAGCGAGATCCGGCCCGAGGAGCTCAAGGCGCGCCTCGAGGGCGGCCCCCGGCCGCTGCTGCTCGACGTGCGGCAGGACTGGGAGACGCGGCTCTGCCGGCTCGAGAACTCGGTCCACATCCCGATCGAGGAGATCGAGCTCCGGGCCGACGAGCTCGACCCCGAGGACGACATCGTCGTCTACTGCCACCAGGGCGTCCGCAGCGCGGCCGTCGCCGACTACCTGCGCCAGCTCGGCTTCAAGAGCGTGCGGAACCTCGTCGGCGGGCTCGACCACTGGGCGCAGACGGTCGACCCGACGATGCGCCGCTACTAGTGTTGTCGTGGAGAGAACACTGATGGACGCGCCGGTGCGCCTGCGGCGCGTCGGCGGCGCGGCCTGGTGCACCCTCGAGCGCCCGCCGCTGAACCTCCTCGAGCCCGGGATCATCCGCGCCCTCCGGGACGCCTTCCAGACGCTCGCGGGCGACCCCACGGTGCGGCTCGTCGTGCTGACGGGCGGCGGCCGCGCGTTCACCGCGGGCATGGACGTCGGCTACCTGCGCGACCTCGACGTTGCCGGTGCCCGGGCGCTGATCACCTCGCTCCACGACACGATCGACGCCGTGCACCGCGCGCCCGTGCCCGTGATCGCCGCCGTGAACGGCGCCTGCCTCGGCGCCGGCTTCGAGCTCGCGCTCGCGTGCGACCTGCGCGTGGCCGCCGCGGGCGCGCCCCTCGGCCTGCCCGAGGTCCGCGTGGGCGTGCCGTCGGTGATCCAGGCCGCCCTGCTGCCGCCCCTGATCGGGCCCGGCCGCGCGGCCGAGCTGCTCCTGACCGGGGAGACGATCCCGGCCGAGCGCGCGCTCGAGTGGGGGCTCGTCAACGCGGTCGTGCCCGCGCCGGGGCTCACGGCCGCGGTCGAGGCCCTCGCGGCGAAGATCCTGGCGTGCGGGCCCGAGGCGGTGCGCCTGCAGAAGGAGCTGATCGTGCGCTGGCGCGAGACCGACCTCGGGACCGCGGTGCGCCACGGCATCGACGCCTTCGCCGCCGCGTACGCGACGGACGAGCCGCGCGAGGGGACGAGCGCGTTCCTCGAGAAGCGCGCGCCGCGGTTCGGCGGCGCGCCGGGGGGCCCGCGCTGAAGATCCGGACGATCACCTTCGACTTCTGGGGCACGCTGCTGTTCGACGGTCCCGGCAGCGACAACCGTTACAAGAAGCGGCGCATGGCGGACTTCGAGACGATCCTGGCCGGCGCGGGGCTGCGGGCCGGGGCGGCCGCGCTCGACCGGGCCTACGACGAGTCGGGCGCGTACCTCGCGCGCGTCTGGACGCGGCACCGCGACGTCCCCGTCGACGAGCACGTCCGGGCGATCCTCGCCGCGGTGGATCCCGAGATGTCCGCGCACGTGCCGCCCGACGTCCTCGCGGCGCTGGTGGACGCCTACTCCCGCCCGGTGCTCATGGTCCCGCCGGCCGTCGACGACGGCGCGCTCGGGGCGCTCGAGGCGCTCGTGGGCCGGGGCTACACGCTCGCGATCGTCTCCAACACGATGCGCACGCCCGGCGCCACGCTGCGCCGGCTCCTCGAGCGCTACCGGCTCCTCGGCTGCTTCCGGCACACGACGTTCTCCGACGAGGTCGGCGTCCGCAAGCCGGACCCGGAGATCTTCACGCTCACGCTGCGGGCCGTCGGCGGCGAGCCCGCGACGGCAGTGCACGTCGGCGACGACGAGATCCTCGACGTCCAGGGCGCGCGCGCGGCGGGGATGCGCGTGGTCCAGGTGACCGACCTCTCGCTCCAGGCGCTCGGCGCCCAGCGCCCCGACGCCGCGATCCCGTCGCTCGCGGCGCTGCCCGACGCGATCGCGCGGCTCGCGTCGTGATCGCCGCCGTCACGTTCGACTGCTGGGAGACGCTCGTGACGAGCGCGCTACGGCCGGTGCACGCCCGTCGCCGGCCGCCCGAGGAACATCGACCGCGCGCCCGCGCCGGCGGCGACGCCGATCTCCTCGAAGTAGCGGCGGATCGGGTCGGTGATCCGGTCGGCGTACGCCTCGAGCACGCGGTACGAGATCCCACGGTGATAGGTCGCGTTGCGGATCTCGCCGCTGCGCCAGCCGAGGATCTTCGCGGCCCCGGTCTTCCTGTTGCGCAGGACGAAGCCGTAGCTCCCGAGCCCGGAGACCCAGTGCTCGGGGTCGTGCTGGGTGAGCTCGACGCACGCGCCGGCCGTCTGCCAGTCGGGCGCGAACTCGGCCAGCGCGAGCTCGAACAGTCGTTGCGCCTGCTCCCGGACCAGCATGGGCTCCTCCTCCGACGTGTCGCAGAGCGTGCCATCGGATCGCGGGAGCAAGTCGGGTGCCACGCGGCCGGAGGTGCGCCGCCGACGCTTTAAATCAAACGACTTAGCCCGCCGAGGGCGTGCCACCAGAGTGTCAAGAATTTGACGTTCTGGCGGTCGCGCGGTGTCACGGTGCCACGATTTCCGGACAGTCTGGCGCGTCTTGCGCGCTGCGCGAACGAGCCGGTAATCCGGTAATATGGGGAGCCCATGGAACTGGCCGAGCTCCGGGCGAAGATCCGCGACATCAAGGATTTCCCCACCGAAGGGGTCCTCTTCAAGGACATCACGACGCTCCTGAAGGATGCCCCGGCGTTCCACTACGTCGTCGATGCTCTGGCCCGGCGGTACCGGGGCGACCGGGTCGACGTCGTGATCGGCATCGAGTCGCGCGGGTTCATCTTCGGCGGCGCGCTCGCGCACCAGCTCAACGCGGGCTTCGTCCCGGTGCGCAAGCTCGGCAAGCTGCCCGGCAAGACCATCGAGGTGGAGTACGAGCTCGAGTACGGGCGCGACGCGCTCGCGGTCCACGAGGACGCGATCCGGGCCGGCCAGCGCGTGCTCGCCGTGGACGACCTGCTCGCGACCGGCGGCACGATGGCGGCGACGCTCCGGCTGATCCAGCAGCTCGGCGGGCAGGTCGTCGGCGTGGCGTTCATGATCGAGCTCGGGTTCCTGCACGGGCGCGACAGGCTCAAGGGCTACCCGCTGCACTCCCTGATCGTCTATGACTAGGCGCGCCGTGCGCGGAACGAGCGTGCTGGCGGCCGCGCTCCTGGCGCTGGCGCTCGGCGCGCCGGCGGCCGGCGCGGAGGAGGCCCGGGCGGCGATCAGCGCGTCCATGCTCCTCAACGTGATCGCCGCGCCGGCCGCGCCGCGCACCTCGGCGTTCGACGAGGCGCTGAAGGCGCCCGGCCCGGCCCCGGCCCGGCGCGAGGGCGAGGTCCAGCCCGACGGCGGCGTGCGCTACGGCGAGGGCCCCGGCTCCGTGGTCATCACCGTCAAGAACCCGTGCCCGCCGGGGACGGCGCACTACGAGCCGCCGCCCCTGCCGGGCCGCCGCAGCCGCTACTAGTCCGCCGCAGGACGGTCCCGCCGCCCCGCCGGCGCAGCGAACGAGGGATCTCATGGCGATCAAGAACGTCGGCGTCATCGGCTGCGGTCTCATGGGCTCGGGCATCGTGCAGGTCGCCGCGCAGGCGGGGTTCCAGGTGCTGTTCGTCGAGGCCACCGACGAGCTGGTCACGCGCGGCCTCGGCCGCCTGCGCGAGACGCTCGAGGGGCTCGTCGCGAAGGGCAAGCTCGAGGCGAAGGCGAGGGACGACGCGCTCGGGCGCATCGCGGGCACCACGCGCCTCGACGACCTCAAGGGCGTGGACCTCGTGGTCGAGGCGATGACCGAGAACCAGGCGCTGAAGAACGAGACGTTCGCGAAGCTCGACCGGATCTGCCCGCCGCACGCGATCCTCGCGAGCAACACCTCCTCGTGCAACGTCACCGCGCTGGCGGCCGCGACCGGGCGCCCCGGCCAGGTGCTGGGCCTGCACTTCTTCAACCCGGTGCCGCTGATGAAGCTCGTCGAGGTCGTGCGGACCATCCTCGCCGCCGACGCGGCCGTCGCGGCCGCGACCGAGTGGGTCCGCGCCGTCGGCAAGACGCCGGTGCAGACGAAGGACGCGACCGCGTTCATCGTCAACCGGCTGCTCGTGCCGTACCTGCTCGACGCGATCCGCGTCTACGAGCACGGGCTCGCGTCGCTCGAGGACATCGACGCGGCGATGAAGCTCGGCTGCGGGTACCCGATGGGGCCGTTCACGCTGCTCGACCTGGTGGGCCTCGACACGGCGATGTACGTCGCCGAGGTGATGTTCGAGGAGTTCCGGGAGCCGCGGTACGCGCCGCCCCCGCTGCTCAAGCGCATGGTCCTGGCCGGGCAGCTCGGACGGAAGACGGGGAAGGGCTTCTACAGCTACAGCTAGATCACGTCGAACTGGCAGAGCCGGCTCTCGATCGCGTCGCCCGTCGGCTTGTCGAGCGCCGGGTAGGCCCGGCGGACCAGATCCCACGCGGTGTGGAGCTCGCGGCTCGTCGTCTGCAGCGCCGGGTGCTTGAGCATGCGCCTCAGGTCGATCTCCGGGTCCTTCACCTTCTCCTCGACGAACGCGCCGAAGAAGGCGATCTGCGCCTCCGTCGCCGCGACGATCCGCGCGTGCACCTCGGCGAGGCGCTCGGGGACCGCGAGGCGACGGAGCCGGTCGAGGACCTCGGCCTGGCGCCGCCCGTACAGGTCGTGGAGCGCGGTGTACTCGTCGGCGGTGCGCCGCGTCGAGAGCACGCGGTGCATGTTGAGGCGGTTGTTGGCGCCCGCCTGGAGCAGCGGCAGCAGCTCGTGGAAGAAGAGGAGCTCGTCGGGCCGATCGATCACGCTCTCCTTCACGGGCAGCGGGTAGAAGCCGGCCCAGCCGCGCTCGGGCCAGTTCGTCGTCGTGATGCGCCGGCTCTCGAGGTCGTCGAGCACCCTCACCGCGCTCCGTGTCACCGGGTCGAAGCCCCAGACGAGGAGGACGACGCCCCAGACGGCCGCGAGCACGACGAGCAGCACGCGCAGGACGTGCCGCGTGCGCGCGCGCGCCGCGGCGTGCCCGCCGACGAGGGCGCGCAGCCGCTCGCCCTCGGTGCGGGAGAGCCACGCGCCGTGCTGCGCGGGGCACGAGCTCACGAACAGGTCGACGTCGGGGAGCGGCGTGCGCACGAGGTCGCGCCGGCAGCTCGGGCACGTCGCGGGGATCGCCTCGCCGGTGCGGGCGCCCGTCAGGATGTCCTCGAGGAGGCGGTCCACCTCCTCGCGGCGGCCGTCGTGCAGCGCCGTGCCGAGCGCCTGCACGCGGCCGGACTCGAACCACATGGGGGCTATCTTCCGAGAGCGGGCGCCGCGCGCCGCTCGTCCTCGACCGTGCGACGGCTGGCCGGGCCGTCGGCCGCGAGCCGCGTGTAGCGGCCGCGGAGGCTGTCGAAGGCGCGCGAGCGCCAGAGCCCGCTCCCGTGGATTCCGTAGCGCGCGAGGAGCGCGAGGATCCTGAGTCCGTAGACGACCGAGGCGCCGAAGCTCGCCGACGAGGCCTCGGGGAAGTAGCGCGTCGGCACGGCGATCTCGGCGATGCGGAACCGGGCCGCGACGACCTGCGCGACGATCTCCTGGTCGAAGATGAAGCCGTCGGAGTTGAGCGGGAAGTTGACGGTCTCGAGCACCTCGCGGCGGAACGCGCGGTAGCCGGTGTGGAACTCGGAGAGCGCGAGGCCGAAGGTCCGGTTCTCGAGGCCGGTCAGGAACCGGTTCGAGACGTACTTCCACCACGGCATCCCCTGGCGGAGCGCCGAACCCTCCTTGAGCCGCGAGCCGAGCACGACGTCGGCCTCGCCGCGCACGATCGGCGCGACGATCTGGGGGAGGAGCCGCGGGTCGTACTGGTAGTCGGGGTGGACCATCACCACGATGTCGGCCCCGGCCCGCAAGGCCTCGGCGTAGCACGTCTTCTGGTTGGCCCCGTACCCGTAGTTCCGGTTGTGCACGAAGATCTCGAGGCCGAGCTGACGCGCCACGTCCAGGGTGCCGTCGGTGGAGCCGTCATCCACCAGGATGACCAGGGTCACCGTGTCCTTCGGCAGCTCCTCGTACGTCATGCGGAGCGTGCGCCCCGCGTTGTAGGCCGGCATCACGACGACGACCTTGGGCTCGATGGGCATGGCGTCGGTCCTCACGCGCCGACGAGAGTTGCACGCCCGGTGCCAGTGCGCGGACGAACGGAAAGTCGGGCACTTCGACGCCACCCCGGGTTCCGGGAAGGCTCGAACTGACAAGAGTCGCACCGCGGACGTGACGAGAATTGTCAGGCATCCACACACGGCCGATCATGACGGCGGCGCGCGGGGGGCGCGGACCTGGCACCCCAGGTGGGGCGGCGCTGCCCGGTCCGGGCGGCGCCGGCCGCCGCCATTTGCGCGTTTTCACGCGCCTCGCGCCCGGCCCGCGGCTTGCTTCTCTCTCCCGGCTGGGTGGGCCGTGGTGTTCCGTGACCGACGCGACGCCGGTGAGAAGCTGGCGGAGGCGCTCGCCCCCGTCCTGCGCCCTCCGTGCGTCGTCGCGGCGATCCCGCGCGGCGGGGTGAGCGTGGCCCTGCCGATCGTGGAGCGGTTCCGCCTGCCGCTCGCCGTCGCCTACGCCCGCAAGCTGACCGCGCCGAGCGCCCCCGAGTTCGCCTTCGGCGCGCTCGACGAGGACGGGCACGCGACCCTCGACGCCCGCTCGGTGGCCATGCTCGGGCTCGCGCCCGCGGACGTCGAGCGCGCGAAGGCGCGGGTGCTCGCGGAGATCCGCCGCCGCGTCGCGGCCTACGGTGTCGAGCCGCTCGGCCCGCGGCTCGCCGGCGCCGCCGTCGTCCTCGTGGACGACGGCCTCGCGACCGGCCTCACGATGCGCGCGGCGCTCGACTACGCGCGGCGTCACGGCGCCCGGGAGATCGTCGTGGCGGTCCCGTGCGCCGCGGCGGCCGCGGCCGACGAGTTCCGCCGCCTCGCGGACCGCTTCGTCTGTCCGCTGGTGGACCCCGACTTCATGGCCGTCGGCCAGTACTACCTCGACTTCGGGCCCGTGTCCGACGCGGAGGTGCTGGCGCTGCTGGCCCGCGCGCGCGCGCCGGCGGCGCCCGCGGCGCCGGCGGACGGGAGCCTCCGCGTCACGTTCAAGAACTCGCGCGGGCTCGCGCTGGCCGGCCGGCTGCTGCTGCCCGCCTCCGGCGGGCCGCACCCGGCCGTCGTCTTCGCGCACGGCCGGGGCAGCGGCAAGGACAGCCCGCGCAATGCGGCCGTCGCCGCGGCGCTCCGCGCGCTCGGCTTCGCCGCCTTCCTGTTCGACTTCACGGGCCACGGCGAGAGCGAGGGCACCGAGGCCGACAGCACGCTCGCGCAGCAGGCCGACGACCTCGGCGCCGCCCTCGACGCGATCCAGGGGCTCGACGAGATCGATCCGGCGCGCGTGGGGCTGGCCGGCGCCAGCTCCGGGGCGGCCGCCGCGCTCCTCGCCGCGGCCCGGGACGCGCGCGTCCGCGCGCTGGCGCTGCGCTCGCCCAACCCGGCGGGCGCCGAGGACGCGCTGCCGCGGGTGAGCGCGCCCACGCTCCTCGTCGTCGGCGAGCACGACGCGCCCAGCCGCGAGGCGTGCGAGCCGCTGGGCGCCCGCTTCGGCGGCCCGTGGCGCCTCGAGGTCGTCGCCGGGGGCGACCACCTCTTCGAGGATCCGGCGGCCCTGGCGCGCGCCGCCGCCCTGATGGCGGCCTGGTTTGAGCGCCACTTGACGCGGTCCTGACCCGGGCCGGGCGCGAGGCGCCTCAGTGGGGCGGATGCGCCCCATGAGCCGTCCGCACGAGCGCCGAAGAGCCGCGCGATTTCAGTCGCTTGGAGCCCATCCCCGGTGGCACTCGCGTTGCTTCCGTTAATCACGACTCGGACCGCGGAGAGGAGGTGGAGCAGGATGCGCCTTGCGGGAGGGCTCCGCATCGCCGCGCTCGCCGGCGTGGTGCTCGCGCTGAGCGTCGCGGTCGCTGCGGCGTCGGATCATTCGGGAACGGTGGTCGCGGTCGACAGGAGCGGGGGGACGCTCGTCATCGGCGAGATCGGTCCCTGGCAGGTCGAGGGAGGAAAGACCCGGGTCACCCAGCGGACGATCGTCATCGCGCCCTCGACCAGGTTCGTGGCCGTCACGCGCAGCCGCGAGGCGGGACCGTCCGGCTGGGTCGGCGAGCTCGTGGAGGTGCCGCTCGACCCGTGGGCGGTGAAGCAGGGGGACTTCGTCACCGTGCGCGCCACGAAGGAGGACACCGGCCTCCGGGCGGAGAAGGTGACGGTCACCCCGGGCCATGAGTAGAGGATCCGGACGCATGGAAGGAGAGGATGCGATGCGTGCGCTGGCTCCGTGGACAGGGACGGACGTGTTCAAGCGGGAGATGGACCGGCTGTTCGACCGGTTCTTCGAGCCGCGCTGGGACGAGTTCGAGCTGGTCGGCGAGTGGGCGCCGAGGGTCGACGTCTCCGAGACCAAGGACGCCGTCGTCGTGAAGGCCGAGCTGCCCGGCATGGAGCAGAAGGACATCAACGTCGAGCTCGAGAACCAGGTCCTCACGATCAAGGGCGAGAAGCACCAGGAGAAGGAGGAGAAGAGCGAGAGGTTCCACCGGATGGAGCGCTCCTGGGGCGCCTTCTCGCGGACGTTCCGGCTGCCCGCCGCCGTGGAGGGCGGGAAGGTCAACGCGACCTTCAAGAGCGGGGTCCTCACGGTGACGCTGCCCAAGGCGCCGACCGCGAAGGGCACCACGATCCCGGTGAAGGCCGAGTAGCCGCGACGTGGAACCGGGGAGGCGACCGTGGGCCGGCACGTGTTCCTGGACTCGATCGCGGTCGCCGACTGCGCGATGGAGGTCGTCGGGGACGACCTCGACGACCTCTTCGCGACCGCCGCGCGGGCCGTGGCCGAGGTCATGGTGGACCCGGCCACGGTCCGCCGCGTGATCGAGCGTGACGTCGAGCTCGCCGCCCCCTCGCTGGACCTGCTGCTCTACGACTGGCTCTCGGAGCTGATCTACCTCAAGGACGCCGAGCAGCTCGTGTTCCCCGACGCGGAGGTCCGCGTGCGCGGCGAGGCGCCGTGCCGGCTCGCCGCGCGGCTCCGCGGCGACGTGCTCGATCGCGCGCGCGCCGCGCTGCGCGCCGACCCGAAGGCCGTGACGTTCCACCGGTTCGCGCTCGAGCCCTACGCGGGCGGCTGGCGCGCGCGGGTGGTCATCGACGTCTGAGGGACGCCGCATGAAGACGCTGCCGATCGCCGACTGCGTGTGGGAGATCCCGCCGAGCGAGAAGCCCGGCATGCGCGTGCCGGCGCGCATCTACGCGTCCCAGGCGCTGCTCGGCCAGATGGACCAGGGCGTCTTCGAGCAGGTGACCAACGTCGCCTGCCTGCCCGGCATCGTCCGGGCCTCCCTCTGCATGCCCGACGGCCACTGGGGCTACGGCTTCCCGATCGGGGGCGTCGCCGCCTTCCGCGCGGACTCGGGCGTCATCTCGCCGGGCGGGATCGGCTTCGACATCAACTGCGGGATGCGCGTGCTGCGCACGCGCCTGACGGAGGCCGAGGTCCGGCCGAAGCTCCGGGAGCTCGTCGACGCCCTCTTCGCCGCGGTGCCGTCGGGCGTCGGCGCCCACGGCTTCGTGCGCCTCACGGAGGACGAGCTCCGCGAGGTCATGCGCGAGGGCTCGGGCTGGTGCGTGCGCCGCGGCTACGGCTGGCCGGAGGACCTCGCGGCCACCGAGGGCGGCGGGTGCCTGCCCGGCGCCGACCCGGAGCAGGTGAGCGTGCGCGCGATCACGCGCGGCATCGGCCAGCTCGGCACGCTGGGCTCGGGCAACCACTACCTGGAGATCCAGGTGGTCCCGCCGGATGGCGTCCACGACGCGGCCGTCGCGCGCGCCTTCGGCGTGACCGGGCCGGGGCAGGTGCTCGTGATGCTGCACTGCGGCTCGCGCGGCTTCGGCCACCAGGTGGGCACCGACTACCTCCGCCGCTTCGACCAGGCGATGCACGCCTACGGCATCAGCGTGCCCGACCGCGAGCTGGCGTGCGCGCCGTTCCGCTCGCCGGAGGGCCAGGCGTACTTCGGCGCGATGACCGCGGCCGCCAACACCGCCTTCGCCAACCGCCAGGTGATCACGCACCGCGTGCGCGAGGTGCTGGGGCGGATCTTCGGCCGCGACCCGCGCGAGCTCGGGCTCGAGGTCGTCTACGACGTGTGCCACAACACCGCGAAGCTCGAGCGCCACGTGGTGGACGGCGCGCCGCTCGACCTCGTCGTGCACCGCAAGGGGGCGACCCGGGCGTTCGGGCCGGGGGCGCCGGACGTCCCGGCGGCGTACCGCGACGTCGGGCAGCCGGTCATCATCGGCGGCTCGATGGAGACGGGCTCGGCCCTGCTCGTGGGCACCGCGCACGCGATGGAGGAGACGTTCGGCTCGACCGCCCACGGCGCCGGCCGCACGATGTCCCGCGCCCAGGCCAGGAAGCGCGTCTGGGGCGAGACGCTCATCGAGCAGCTGGGCGCGCGCGGCATCGTGGTCCGCGCGGCCTCCAAGTCGGGCGTCGCGGAGGAGGCCGGGTTCGCCTACAAGGACCTCGCCGAGGTCGTCGAGGTCGTCCACCGGCTCGACGTCTCGCGCCGGGTGGTCTCCCTCCGACCCATCGGCAACATCAAGGGCTAGGCGATGGACACCCAGCCGAGGAGCGAGCCATGACGACGGCGACGTTCTACAAGACCGTGATGGCGGCGAGCGGCGAACCCGATCGCGAGCGGCTGCGGCGCGCCACGGCGGCCGTCCTGCACGCGCTCCGCGACCGCCTGACGCCGGCGGAGGCCGACCAGGCGCAGGCCCAGCTGCCGCTCGAGCTGAAGGCGGTGTGGGCGGAGGGGGAGCGGGCGGACCGCGTGCCGCTCAAGCTCGGCCGCGAGGAGTTCTACGAGCGCGTCCGGCGCGAGGCCGCCCTGCCCTCCGAGCGGGAGGCCCGCTGGATGACGCTGGCGGTCTTCGCGGCGCTCAAGGAGCAGCTCTCGCCGGGCGAGGCGGGCGACGTCTTCGCCCAGCTCCCGAAGGCCCTCAAGGAGCTCTGGCTCGAGGCGCTGGTGCGCGCCTGAGGAGGCGGGCGATGCACGCACGGCTCGCGGAGTTGCTGTCCGCCAAGCAGGCGAAGTACGAGGTCCTGCACGACGGCGGCGCGCCCACCGCTCAGGAGCGGGCGGCGGCGACGCACACGTCGGGATGGTCGTTCGGCAAGGTCGTGATCGTCAAGGAGCGGGACGGCCTCGTGATGGCCGTGCTGCCGGCGTGCTGCGTGCTCGACCTCGACCGGCTGAAGGGTCTCCTCGCGCACGGCGAGATCCGCCTGGCCACGCCCGAGGAGATCCACGACGCGATCCCGGACTGCGCGCCCGGCGCGATCCCGCCGTTCGGGGCGCTGTTCGGCATCCGGACCTTCCTCGATCGTGCCCTGCTCGACGCCCGCGAGATCACGGTCCCGGCCGGAGATCCTCGGACGCTGCTTCGCATGCGGACGACCGAGTTCCGCCGTCTGGCGGACGCCCGCGTCGGCGACTTCGCCGTCTTCGAGCCGCTGGCGCGCGCCGGCGGGGGGAGGTGAGCGAGCCATGAGGCTCCGGGTCCGCGAGGTCATGACGCGCGAGCCGTTCACGATCGATCCGGACGCGCCGCTCGCGACCGCGATGGCCGTGATGCGCCAGAAGGAGATCCGCCATCTGCCGGTCGTGGACGACGCCGGCCGGCTGCTGGGCGTGCTGAGCGACCGCGATCTCCGGAGCGCGGCGCTCGCGCCGGCGCTGGCCGAGCACCTGTCGCGCGCCGCGCGCCGCCGCCTGCAGGGGATCGGCGCGACGCTCGAGCGCCTGCGGGTGCGGGACGCGATGACCTGGGGCGTGGTCACGACCGTCCCCGAGGCGACGCTGGCCCACGCGGCGGCGGTCATGCTCGAGCGGCGGGTGGGGAGCCTGCCCGTGTGCGAGGAGGGCCGGCTCGTGGCCATGCTCACGGAGCGGGACGTGCTCAAGGCGCTGCTGATGGAGATGCCCCCGGTGCGGGGGCTCGACCCCGATACGTTCCTCTGGTAGACGGCCCGGACCCCGGGCGGAGGTGGAGCGCGATGGCGACGTACGTGGTGCTGACACGGCTGACCCCCGAGAGCGTGAAGGCTCCGACCGACCTGGCGCGGCTGGAGCGGGCGGTGAGCGAGCGCATCCGGAAGGAGTGCCCGCAGGTGAAGTGGCTCGCCAACTACGCGATCCTCGGGCCCTGCGACTACCTCGACCTGTTCGAGGCGCCCGACGAGAGCGTGGCGGCCAAGGTCGTGATGCTCATCCGCTCCTTCGGCCACGCCCAGACCGAGACGTGGACGGCCGTGCCCTGGGAGCGGTTCAAGTCCCTGATCGCGGCATGAGCGCGCGGCATCCGAAGCGCTCGATCACGCGCGCCATCCGCACGCGCCAGCCCGTGCACCCCGGGCGCGGAGCGGACGAGCTCGAGGCGCTCGTGTGGCCGGAGGCCGGGATCCGCGTGCGCGACTGCATGACGCGCTCCGCGGTCACGATCCACTCGGACGCGCTCGTCCGGGGCGCGGTGGACATGATGCGGAAGCGGAAGATCCGCCACCTGCCGGTCGTGGACCGCGGCGCCCGGCTCGTCGGCATCGTGACCGACCGCGACCTCCGGCAGGTCGTCTTCGACCCGCGCGTCCAGGACCGGCTCGGCGACCTGGCCGAGACGCTCGGCACGCTCACGGTCGGCGAGGTCATGACGTGGGGCGTGGTCACCGTGCGGCCGGAGACCGACATCCGCCAGGCGGCCCGGCTCATGCGCGAGCAGCGCATCGGCGCGCTGCCGGTCGTCGAGGGCGGCCGGGTGGTCGGGATGCTCACGGAGACCGACCTCCTCCGGGCGTTCCAGGACGTGCTGGGTCGCGGCGTCCTCGCGAAGCCCTACAGGTGGGCGTTCGCCTACCGATGAAGAACTTCGAGATCGCGCGCCTCTTCGACCTCATGGCGGACGTCCTGGAGCTCCGGGACGAGAACCCGTTCCGCATCCGCGCCTACCGGCGGGCGGCGCGCAACCTCGAGTCGCTCGCCGAGGACGTCGAGGTCCTCGCGCGCGAGGCGCGGCTCGACGAGATCCCGGGCATCGGCCGCGACCTCGCCGACAGGATCACCGAGTACCTGGCGACGGGCCGCTTGAAGGACCTGGACGCCGCGCGCAAGGGCATCCCGGCCGGCGTCGTCGAGCTGATGAACGTCCCGGGCATCGGGCCCAGGACCGCGAGGCTCCTGTACGAGAAGGAGCGCGTCACGTCGGTCGACCGGCTGGAGACGCTGGCGCGTGCGGGCAAGCTCCGCGGGCGCCACGGCATCCAGGCGAAGACCGAGGCGAACCTCCTGAAGGGCATCGCGCTCGTCCGCGGCGGGCAGGCGCGGCTGCCGCTCGGACGCGCGCTCCCGCTCGCCCGGGAGCTCGTGCGCGCCCTCGAGCGCGTGCCGGGCGTCGCGGCCGCCCGGGCCGCGGGCTCGCTGCGCCGCATGAAGGAGACCGTCGGCGACATCGACCTCCTGGTCACGTCGGCGCGTCCCGCCGAGGTCATGCGGGCCTTCACGGGCCTGCCGCAGGTCGCCGACGTGCTCGAGCGGGGTGAGACCAAGGCGTCGATCCGCCATCGCGAGGGGATCCAGGTGGACCTGCGCGTGGTCGAGCCCGCGAGCTTCGGCGCCGCCCTCGTCTACTTCACCGGCTCCAAGCAGCACAACATCCGCATCCGCGCGCTGGCGCTGAAGCGCGGGCTCAAGCTCAACGAGTACGGCGTCTTCCGGGAGTCCACCGGCCGGCGCGTGGCCGGCGCGACCGAGGAGGACGTCTACGCGGCGCTCGGCCTCGCCTGGATCCCGCCCGAGCTCCGCGAGGACGCGGGCGAGGTCGAGGCCGCCGCCCGGGACGCGCTGCCGCGGCTCGTCGAGCTCGGCGACGTGCGGGGCGACCTGCACTGCCACACCAACGCCTCCGACGGCCACCACACGATCGAGGCGCTCGTGGCGGCGGCGGAGGCGCGCGGCTACGAGTACGTCGCGATCACGGACCACAGCCCGTCGGCGCGGGTGGCCGGCGGCCTCGACGCGCGGGAGCTCGCCACGCACGTCGCGAGGATCCGCGCGGTGCAGCGGAAGCACCCGCGCATCACCGTGCTCGCCGGGAGCGAGTGCGACATCCTGCCCGACGGCTCGCTGGACTACGCGGACGAGGTGCTGGCCGGGCTCGACCTCGTGGTCGGCGCCGTGCACTCGAGGTTCAAGCAGCCGCGCGCGCAGATGACCCGGCGCCTCTGCGCCGCGCTGGCGAACCCCTACGTGAGCGTCCTCGCCCACCCGACGGGGCGCCTGCTCGGCGAGCGCGAGCCGTACGACGCGGACCTCGAGCAGGTCTTCCGCGCCGCCAAGCGGCACGGCAAGGCGGTCGAGATCAACGCCTACCCGCAGCGGCTGGACCTCGGCGACGTGCACGCCCGGCGCGCGCGGGACCTCGGGGTCCTGCTCGCGGTGGACACGGACGCACACGTGCTGGACCACCTGGCGACGATGGAGCTTGGCATCGCGACGGCGCGCCGCGCGTGGCTCGGTCCGGACGAGATCGTGAACACGTGGCCGGCGCGGAAGCTCGGCGCGTGGATCCGGCGGGCGCGGTCGGAGGCGGGCCG